>Ga0209292_1003191_pt1 | contig 18175 bp, 16 predicted proteins | sample GOMGulsemesocosm_2_FD_184634 | JGI IMG/M metagenome (GOLD analysis project Ga0209292, IMG submission 184634) | Methane-oxidizing microbial communities from mesocosms in the Gulf of Mexico - GOM9C Gulf of Mexico (SPAdes) (version 2) | ecosystem: Environmental > Aquatic > Marine > Cold seeps... | reverse complement strand
TAGAAAAGCTTAGCTAAAAAGAAGACAAAATCATTAAAGCTTGTTAGCATCGAGAGTTCAAGTTTATCACGTAATACCAAACAGATTAATTTATTTGTCAGCTTAGAGCTACATTAGCGAGCTTAAAACAAGTAAAATTAATTAAACATAGTTAGTCTATGTTTTATTCATTTTGTGATGTTATTAGCTTGCTAATGAGTTCCCGAAGGGCGAGCACCTTATAAAAGGTAAAGGCTTACATGCGGCGTTATTGATTTTGACAAGGGAATAACTATTCTCTTCAATCAATGCCTTGCCTCTAAGCCTTTTAATTCTCGCTAAGTGATCAAAGAATTAGTCCGGTTGGTAAATAATAATTATAAAAAAAGGGTAAGTATGTCGGCTTCTAGAGAGCATTTTAGCTCACGCATTGGATTTATTTTAGCTGCTGCAGGCTCTGCGGTAGGTATTGGTAATTTAGTTGGGTTTCCTGTTAACGCCGCTAAAAATGGTGGCGGTGCCTTTTTGTTAATGTATGCGCTGTTTGTCTTTCTTATTTGTTTACCTGTAATGATTGCTGAAATGGCTGTTGGTCGTAATACGGCCAAAGAGCCTGTTGGTGCATTCAAAACATTAAGTAAAGACAGTAAGTTTTGGGGAGCCGCTGGATTTTTAGGAGTGTTAACTCCCTTTATGATTGCCGTGTTCTACATGGTTATTACCGTTTGGATTTTTGGTTATATTGTATTAACCGTTACAGGTAATCTAGATTACTTGGCAAGTGGTGCTGGTTTTGGTGAGTTTATCAATAGCCCTTACTTATATCTTGCACTTGTAGCTGTCGCTGGCATTGTCAGTTTTATTCTCGCAGCAGGCGTGAAAGATGGTATTGAAAAAGCAGCAAAAACCTTGATGCCAGCCCTATTGATTATGCTAATTATTATGGTGGCATTTGTTTTAACGCTTGATAATGCCATGGCGGGTGTTACCTTCTTCTTAATACCGGATTTTACGAAACTTACCCCAAGTGTGGTTAACGGTGCGTTATCACAAGCTTTTTTCTCTTTGTCTTTAGGTATGGGAATATTATTGACCTATGGCTCATATATTAACAAACAAACCAATATTCCTAATTCAGCCAAGTTAGTGGCGATAACGGATACCGGGGTGGCTTTTATTGCCGGTTTGATGATTTTGCCCGCAGTATTTTCATTCAACCCGAATGTTAACCCAAGTGAGCTGAGTGATAGCTCAGTATCATTGATTTTTACCTTTTTACCTAAGATATTTTTAGCACTACAAACCTCATTAGGCTATGTTGGAGCCAGTGCCGTAGCAGCATTCTTCTTCTTGTTGGTGTTCTTTGCAGCGATTACCTCACTGGTATCTATCATTGAAGTACCTGTGTCGTATTTGGTTACTGAGAAAAAACACAGTCGAAAAAAGGCATTAGGTTACTTAACTGTAACTGCAGGTGTTCTGACATTATTTGCTGTAGCATCTTTTGGGATGGTGCCATTTTTTACTGAGTTTACTTCCTACGCTGGTGGTACTAAGTCATTATTCGACGTTATTTATGATGTTTTTTACGATACGATTTTACCACTCAATGGCTTCTTACTATGTGTATTTGTTAGCTATCGCTGGAAGAAGAAGCAATTATCTGAAGAGTTAAGTATTGGTAATGAAAACTATAAAGGCTCATGGGTAGAGAAATATATAAACTTCTCATTGGGTACTTTTATCCCCGTGATTGTATTGCTGATTTTTGTTAATACGGTAGCGACGAAGTTTTTTGCGGTAAATCTCTTTGGTTTTTAGCTAAAACCTCGTAACTCTTAGATTTAAACGGCCAATAGTAAATGTTATTATTGGCCGTTTTTTATTATTAATTATCCGATACCGTACTTATGATTGAATATATTGCCAGCACTGACTTTACTGATGCCCAACGACTATTCCATGGTCGAGGACATGCCTACCCTAATTTAAGCCATATTAATGTCGATTGGTTGTCTCCTGTTATCCTTATCACCTTATATCAAGCAGTCGATAGCGAATGGCTCGCACTGCAAGCAAGTTTATTGAAAGACATGGTTAAGGGATGTCGTTCAGTACAAGTACAGCACCGTTATGAAAAGTTTTCACCGACCCAGTTATTACTCGGGGAACCTATAAGTCACACTATTGTGAGTGAACAGGGACTTAATTATCATATCGAATTTGGCAAGGCACAAAATTGTGGTTTGTTTTTAGATATGAGCAATGGTCGTAAGTGGTTAAGGCAGCGTTCAGAAGGGAAGAATGTACTAAACTTATTCGCATACACCTGTGCTTTCTCCTTAAGTGCTATTGCCGGTGGTGCGAGTAAAGCGGTTAATATTGATTTAAGTAAATCATCCTTAAGTAAAGGTAGGGAAAACCACCAACTTAATCAGTTGGCAAAAAAACAAGGTAAGCAAGTAGTCTTTGAAGGTGTCGATATTTTCAAGTCTAATAGTCGTATTAAAAAATATGGTCCTTATGATATTTTAGTCTGCGATCCCCCGTCATTTCAAAAAGGTAGTGTTAATATTCAGCGTGATTACGCTAAAATAATCCGCCGTATTCCACAATGGATGAATCCGGGCGCTACCTTGATGTTATGTTTAAACTCCCCTGATTTAGATGAACATTTTTTAAAAGCAGAGGTAGCACGAGAGTGTCCAGATTGTCACTTTGAACAACGCCTAGAGAACCCTGAAGTATTTAAAGAATCCCATGAGGGTAAAGGTCTTAAAGTCTTGATTTATACTTATCAGCCAAATTTAGACGATAGCTAAACTCTGATACTTTTGTATATTACTTTGCTGTTTTTATCCGCCAAAAACGGGCAAACCTTGGTATGCCCGCATCGGTAAGTCCGTTATATTTGAAGGTAATAATAGAACCTATTTTTGGTGGATGGGCACGCTGGTAATCGTTAAAACCAGATCCTATCTTAAAAATAATACCCTTGCTGGTTTTGACTTCAATTGCCCCTAATTGATTTTGATACTTACCCTTTCCTTTTGTGTGTCCAATAACGATTGCTTCTGCATCTTGATGTTTCTTTAGTTTCATCAACGCTGTGTTTCGCCCTATTTGATAGTGCGCGCTGGCAAGGTGTAACATGAGCCCTTCACCTTGGTTTGCTATCACTTTATTTAATTTTTTATCGAGTGCGCTTAACTCTTTAAGTCTTACTTGGCGGATCATTGCTAAATATGGAGAGGGAGCTTGTATTAACAAATGCTGCATCTGATTCACTCGTTCATTAAAGTCGCCTTGATGTTTAGGTAGGTCAAACATCATAAAGCGTACATCTCTCCAACAGCTGGTTGTTTTTTTTATTTCTGCACTATGCTTACTTACGCAAGAAAGTAATGCTTGGAATTGACCTCGTTCAAGCCATAATTCTCCATCGATAGGAAAAGAAGGCCAATGTTGCGTAAACCAGTAGGGTGAATGAATTATATTTCCTTGGCGAGTGAGTAGTTGTTTACCGTCCCAATAACCACGGACACCATCAAGTTTTTCAGAAATATAATACAAACTTATATCGGCAACTTCATGATAGGTAATGCCATGCTGAATTTTAGGTTTAATATTTTGACTTGCAGATGACGCTGCTTGTTGTGCCGTTACAGGACTGCTAATTGTCGAAATCAGGGTAAGTAAAACTAATAAACCATGCTTTATCATCACTAACCTCCTTGTATGTGATGCTTGGTAAAAAGTAAAGTCTAGTCTATATTTGAATAATGGACACCTTAACTCACAAGGTGAATGGCTAGCTTTAATGCCAGTCGGATATATTTAGCAAGGATTGCTATGATGAAAAAATGGATTTCCTTAATTATTATTTTTTTAGCTGCAGCGCTATTTTCTTTGGTATATAGCCCAACTTCATTTGCGAAAAAACGCTGTAAAACTTTTCAAAATAAGCTGCATAATATTCAAACGATGCAACGTAAAGGTTATTCTTTAAAGCGAGGAGAAAGCTTAAGGGTTAAGGAAGATAAAGCGAGAGAAAAATGGTGGAAGTGTGAACATAGCTCTAAAGCAAAATTTCAAGCTCAATACGGTGGAGGGAAGAAGAAAACTAAAAAAGTTAAAAATAAAAAAACTGTAAAAAATAACACTTATTATACAAAAATTAATAAAACATCATCTAACTCAAAAAATAAGCAGCTAACGTTTAATCAAAGCAGTGCCATTGTTATTAAATCTAAATATCAGGGCAGTAAAAAGCAGGATTGGCTAACTTTTTATAGTCAACCAATTGAATGTCAGCGGCCAAAGAGTATCTCAGTCTTTGCTTATTGCAGCGAAAATAAAATGAAGCAACAAAGCGAATTCGAAAAAAATTATCCTAATTAATCGAAGCTAATTGAGTTAAGTTAGCTCAACTCAATATTGAACTTAAGATTGGTAATTTATTTTACTTTCTCGATACTGGTTAACCATAGTGTCTATTGTTTCTTGCTCATATGAACGAAGACCACTTAACAACATATGTTTTTTACCATGACCAATCACTTCACCATTTGACAGTAAGTCAAACTCAAGCCAAGCATCACCACGTTTTCCTTCAATAGTTAAACTGGTTTTTGCAAGCTGTAGTGTTACAGACTCAGCGTCGAAAGTATGTAAGTCGATAGACATTGATTGGTACATAACCATTGGACGCGCAGGGTTGATCATGACACTATTTTCAGACATTAATTTGACCAATATGTCAGGGAAAGTATGTCCAGAAAAATCTACATAGGCTTTTGTTAGTGCATTGATAAGTGTTGAATTGTGTGTCGCTTCACCGCTAACCTTAACACTAAGACAGGTTTTATCTTTGTCATCTTTAATATCGTAACTGTTATCAATTTTCTGAGGAAACGTGAGGTTAACATTGTCACTAACCATACCCGAAAAGTCGAAAGTCATTTTTTTATGAAGCCCTGACTTAGCGATAATGATTGAAAAAAGTAAATCACCAGGCACACAAAAACGTTTAGCTTCAATATTGTGTAAGGGATTAAAGTCATCTGCGACTTGCTTGGCAAAGTCACTACCTTGCTGGCGGGTAAAACTGATTTTATCAGCGCTAATAGAGCAGTAATCTTCAATAAACATTTCTTTTATAGACATCTGTACAACTTTATTTTAAGTGAAACGTATTCGATCCCAGTATACTAACAGTACTTGAACGCTAAATCGAAATAAAGTGCATATATCTAACTGAGCAGACCTGTTACTTTTGCTCGTATTCGTTGACAAGTTGTTCCTTTTTGTATTTTGTTAGATGACGTATTTGGTACTCCCTTTTACAGGCTAGGCTTTTATTATCAGCTTCTTCGAGGTAAGCCAGAGTAACAGGACGTCTTGCTCGGGTATATTTAGCGCCAAGTTTACTGTTATTATGTTCACTCATACGGCGGTGTATGTCTGTGGTAACTCCAGCATATAAGCTCTTATCGCTACAGCGTAGAAAATAAACCCACCAAGTGCCTGTTTCGCTTTTTTTTGTCATAGTGCGTAATAGTTAATATAAAATTGGTTGAAGATAAACAAATGGTAAATAAAAGTGCTTGAGATATCAAACAATGTCAGCTTAGCTGATTGGGAAGTCGAACTTACTGGAATAAGAGCGACCGGTAATGGCGGGCAACGAGTAAATAAAGTCGAAACGGCGATACACTTACGTTTTGATATTAAGCGCTCAACATTACCTTCTATATATAAAGAGCGATTATTAAAGCTATCTGATAGTCGAATATCAAGTGATGGCATTATTATTATTAAAGCTCAATCCTTTAGAACTCAGTCCATGAACAAAGATGATGCCCTAAAGCGACTTAAAGAATTAATCATCTCAGCGATGGTTGTTCAAAAGTCTAGACGACCAACTAAGCCAACCAGAGGTTCAGTTCAAAGGCGCTTAACAGGAAAGGCGAATAGAAAGGATGTTAAAAACACCCGAAAGAAGGTAGAGCTTTAGCAAGTATTATAGCGTTTAATCTCACGTTAGATGAGACAAGGCGATGGAATTTCAGCCATAAACCTTAGGCGCCTGAAAATGATGAATATTAATAACCATTAAAAAATAAAAGTTGAGAGAGAGCGATGCCAATTAGTGACGTTGGTGCAGTAGAGAAACTTACCGCACAACTTGATAGTAATAATTTAGTTCAGTATCAACTACCGTTGGTTAGCCTCAATGGTGATGGAACTAAGCAAAGTATTGAATTAAATCCTTTAATAGGAAAAGAAATAACATTACATTTTTCTGGCACGATCGCCTGTAAAAACTGTGGTAAACGTACTAAAAAAAGTTATTCACAAGGATATTGTTATCCTTGCATGGCTAAACTTCCTCAGTGTGACATGTGTATTATGAAACCAGAAACTTGTCATTTTCACTTAGGCACATGCCGAGATTCCGAGTGGGGTGAAAGCAATTGCATGGTTGACCATTATGTTTATTTGGCTAATAGCTCAGGTTTAAAAGTAGGCATAACTCGACATACTCAGTTGCCTACCCGCTGGATTGACCAAGGAGCTTGCCAAGCCTTACCTATTTTCAAGGTGAGTACTCGCTTACAGTCAGGGTTGGTGGAAACCGCGCTGGCAGAATTTATTAGTGATAAAACTAATTGGCGCGCTATGTTAAAGGGTGTACCAGAGCCAATAGATTTAAAGGCTAAAGCAGAAGAGTTGATCCCCGAGATTAGTTTACGGTTATCGCAACTTCGGCTTAAATTTGGTAGTGACGCAGTTCAAGAACTAAATGAAAGCGTGCAAGAAATTAATTATCCAGTAAATGAGTACTTGACTAAAATAAGCTCTTTTAATTTTGATAAAACGGAGACCGTCTCTGGAATACTTATGGGTATTAAAGGGCAATATTTAATTTTTGATAAAGGCGTCATAAATATGAGAAAATTTAGCTCATATCAAATAAGTATTGACTATTAGTCGCGTGAACTTGAAAATATACTCAAGCCACCTCAAAATGCAGGATTCAGCTGGAATTAGAAACGCCTTTAGGCAAGGCATTGATTGATGATAATAGCTATTCAGGAGCATATACTCCTGCATTCTCTATTAACACCATCCGTGTAGCGTTATTGTCGAGATCAATAACGATGTATAAAGCGTTTCTAAACCAGACATTCTGTGACGTCTGAGCAAATCAAGTTCATCGTTACGTAGTTAATTAAGGGAACAACCATTAATGAAACACACGCCTTGATCATGAATTGCTCAAGTGTCCTGAAACGAGTATTTTGAAGTCGTTTGGGTATAAATCATAATATTTGGCTATAATTAGCCAATAGACGAGTTTGTTTGCTCAGCAACTTAATAGTCGATTTTAGACTGTAGTATTAAAGGTAATAAGATGACCGCAAATGATTATGTAGAACAAGCCAGTGAAATTTTTGTTTTATCAGATTCTTTTATTAGAATTAGAGAATTGATTGATGACGAAGCATCTACCATTGATGATATTTCAGAGGTCATTCTGCTCGATCCTGCCCTTTCTGGAACGGTATTAAAATTATCAAATAGCCCGTTTTTTAATTATCCAGGTAAAATAGATACCATTTCTAAAGCTGTGTTAGTGTTAGGTATCACTGAGGTTTATAACCTTGTTATAGCTTATTTTACTACAGAAGCTTTTAAAAAAATTGATGCCAACCAAGATTACCTTGATGAATTTTGGCTAAAAAGTGTTGACTGTGCTCTGTTGATGAAGTTTTTAGGCACTAGTTTAGGTATTGTTCATGCAGAGCGCTTATTTATTTTGGGTCTATTGCATAACTTAGGTGAATTAGTCGTTCATCAAATAACGACGGAAAAACAGTTAGCTTGTGATAGCCAAGATCTTCAAGTATTACCTTGGGTGAAACAGCAAGACATTTTAGGTTTTACTTTTGGTCAATGTTCCGCAGAACTCTTAAAACAGTGGCAATTACCTTATAGTATTTTTTCTCCTATTCGTGATCAGGATATAGATGACTTAAGTCAGTACAATACAGAAACGCAGTTATTATTTGTTGCTAAACGGGTAATGAGCAGAAACCAAGTGTTTAAAGAACAAAATATAGATTACAGTGACTTATTAACTCAAGAGCAGTTAGAGCTACTTTGCCTTGATCAAAAAATATTAGAAAGTGCCGTTGATTATTGTGATTTAGAACGTTTAGGTTTATTGTCAATCTTAAACCCTAAAGCTTCAATGCTCTATTAGCAATATAAGCTTACTTAAGTTAGGTTAAATTTAATTATATAAAGCCCGATAAACACATGTTTATCGGGCTTTTTAATAGAATAAATAAAATATAGTTATCTGGGTGGTATTAAAAATAGTTATACCATCTTCATTTTATGGTGATACCAAGTTGATTAAGTTCTTTCCCACTCAGCGAGAATTAAAAGGCTTAGAGGCAAGGCATTGATTGCAGGGAATGGTTATTTCCTTATCAAAATTAATAACGCCGCATGTAAACCTTTTAAACTCGCCCCCTAGGAGCTTTCTCAGTATCCACTAACTTCGTTAAATTCATTTGATTTAGAATGACTAAACCTAAACAAATTTTCCTTGTTATTGAACACCGAGCACAGCTCTGAGTTGGGAAGAAATTTAATCAAATTGGTATAGCTCATTTGTGTCGGTTAAATACCGCTACACAAGTGAGTATAATTGTTATTTAGCTAGGGTTATATCGTCCTTGGCTTAAAACATTATGTGGGTCTAAGCTAGTTTTTAGCTTCGCCACGGTCTGCCAAAAGTCACTGTCTTTATTGAGCAGCCATTGTTGTTGATCAATATTAAGTCGGTATGGAACAAAACCCTTTGTTAATCCTTGTTCAACTAGCATTTTTAAACAGTTATGGGCATCTAAAACAGCTTTAGGGTTAGTTAAGTCAAAGACAATTGGAATTGTGCTATCAACGCAGTCGTGTTTTAAATTGGTGAAGGTAATGAATGGCTCAATATTAAACTGAGGGCAGGTAGTTCTAATAAATTCAACAAATTCTCGTATTTTTTTTGCTTTCATAGGAACTAAAGGAGCATACCAAAGTAAACCGCAGCCATCCTGCCCTGGAGATAAGCTATTTTTATCAAAGTTATCACTCTCTTTATGACGCCAATAAGCGAGCTTTAAGGCAACTTTATTCGGTTTCCCTAGCATAATCTCCTTACCTTTATTGAAGGAGTCAAGTTGCTCTGAAATTTTAGTTAAGGTGGGTAGCTTATTGATCAACCAAGGAGGTAAATTATTAATAACTTTATTCGTTAAAATAATGGATAAACTATTTGAGTATATGCGCTTGCAAGGAAGTTTCTTGAAAATCAGGTCTATTTCTTTCTTTACGGCATTAACAACCCTAGTACTACCATAAATACTACCGACAATAGTCCAACTTGGTGTTCGTAGTTCGTTGGCTAAACCTTTGATCTCCTGATTAGTCATTACTTGGTGCGCATCGTTATCATGAGTATTTTTGGCAAACATTGATAATAAGCGGCGTTGATCCATCAAGTTTATTGAACCGACAATACCTTCATAGTCTTGTAAAATATCTCTGATTAAAGGCACTACCTCCTCGAGTAAGGTATCTTCTTGCAATTGGATAAAAAAGGAAGTGAAAGCAGGCTTTAGCTTGGCTAATCTTATAGTCATTTTACTGACAATCCCAAGGTTAGATTGAGTAAATAGACCTTCTAAATACGGGCCAAGTCCCCATTTAAAAGTCTTATCAACAAATTTATCTTCACTGGCATCCAGCTCATATACCGCAGATTGATAGGGTGTACCATTTGCCCAATAACCATGAATACTGGTAACTGCACTAAAATGATCAGTATATGGAGTTATGCCGTAACCTCGTTCTAAAGCATTAGCTAATATGGAGCAATCTGGTCCTGCACCCGTAACTGGAACCATGTAACTATAATCATGTCGTTGTAAATAATCACTTAGTTGCTGCTGAGTAACTCCAGGCTCTATTGTTACCAAACCTAACTCATTATCAAAATGACTTATATTAGTTAACTGACCTAAGTCTAACAGAATAATATTTTTACTTAAGCCCGCTGGCTGGCCAGTGCCATATCCCCAATTCTGTCCTGTGCTAATCGGGTAAAGGGAAAAAGCCAGCTCATCATCAGCAGCACATTCATTAGCCAGATCGAGAAGCGCTTTAATCTCATCAGATTGAGAAAGTGTGATAACTGCCATGATTTGTCTTTTCTTACTTTCAAAAGATTCGAACCCTTCAGTACCACGCATAGATAAAGAAAGCTTTTGAGAGTCAAATGATAAATTTGAATTCGGTGCTAGAATATTTTCTATCAAGGTTGTGAGGTGTGTTGACATATAAGGCACTTAGCGATATTCGCTGTTTATATTAACGTATGTTTAGTTGATCCAATTGCAAGCAAATATCTTTTTCAATGGTTTTATAAAGGCTTTTAAAGCCAGGAGAAAGGTTTGTCATAAAAATTTCAGGATTAATATAATAAGGGGCACGTAGGCCGTGATAATCAACTGGCTCGCCGAGTTGCTGAAAAGTAATACCAATGAACTTCATACTACGGGCTAGTCTTGGCTCCATCATGACATATACATGACGAATGCCAGTATTCATGCCCATAGTCGCAGCTGCCATATATAATCCAATAGCGATAAAAGGGAAGCATCGTAATTCAGTCTCAGAATAACTTATCTCACTAATAACACCGGTGCCAGAGCCTTTAAAACTATCTGCTTTACGTCGGCGAAAATCGGATTTTACCGCTAAACGTGATATTTCTGCTATTTCAGCACGATTAAAACGCTCAGGACTAAGGGCTTCGTTAGTGATTGAACCCATGCAATACTTTTCAATAGGAAGTAATTCATCTGGACCATTTGAGGTGACTAAGCGTACACAGCTAGTGAAAGTTTCTGTAGGTTTATGTTTAATTAGAGAGAAAATTGATTGATGATCGAATTCATCTGTTTCTTGACCATTATCTCTGACATCTTCAAAAGCGAGCTCTTCACAGTATACATTGTGACGAATTTTGAATGCTTCTTCTCTTAAGGCTTGATCTACGGCAATATGAGGCTGTAAAAATTGAGTAAAATGGTCTGCAATGCTATGTGCCTCTCTACTTGCCTTAGCGGAGACGATTTTTTTGGTGATACTACCTATGACAGGTGTGTCTAATAATCGCTTATTCCAGTTCATTTGTATTCCATAGTGAAATTTTAATTAACTTGGCTAGTTCCAGTATAGACGTTAACTAAATTTATCTGTAATTTATGAAAAAATAAGAGCGAAAGTCATATTTTTATTTCACTAGGGTTAACCATAAAGCCTTTATAACTGGGTTAATTACCGTAATTAACTTTTTGAAAAAGGACAATGTAATTATTCTAAGCTGCTTTATAAAAGTGAGTGTTTCCCGCTAAATCATCAGCCATAACTTGTTATATTTATTTAGTATGAGGTCAGTTTTTTGTTCTGATAGGGGCTTTGTTCTACTGACTATTAACTTAGGGGCTGTTGATCTTTCGATATTTTTTTGCAGCAGTTTGTTGGGTATTTATACAAGGAAGAGCCTTTGTAATGTGGTTATTCAGGACAATATACTCCTGCATTGTCTATTAAGTTATATCCATATAGCGTCACTTAAAGAGGCGATAACGCCGTAAAAATGTCCAACAAGCGCTGTCCGAAGGATTCGGCTAAAAACATTTTACTCTTTGTTGAGTAGTATTTGTTTAGAGTGACTAGGCTACACACTATCTGCCGCGATTAAAACGTTTTCATCTCGAACAGAAATTAACCGCGAAAGATCAACAGACCCTAGAATCACCTGTCCTTATAAAATTAAATTTAGCATAGTAGAGCAATGCTGCGAGTGCTGTATGTCAATTCGTCAGTAAGTTAATGCGTTACAGTCTGAGTTGCCATATTGATTTTTATTGGAATAACTTCCATAGCTGTTTGAAAACCTACCTTATATAACTGATGTTTTTCTTCTTTGGTCATTTTAAAATCAACGGCTGAGTATTCACCTATATTAATTACTATGGTGTTGTGCCAAAAATTTTCATTAATATATTCACGTGAAATAGTGGTCATGAATGTGCGAATAAGTAAGGTCACATAGTTAAAAATGGGAAATAAGCCATTAACATTTAATTGATCATATTCATGCTCGCCTCGTAAACGAAAACAAAGAACAGGTGTGCCTTTATGATCCCAATCTCTATGTAAAGCATCTTCAGATAAAATGCTGCCATCAACCATGATACGTTTGCCAAAAGGTTTGAAACTAAAAACTAATGGGATCGACATTGAGTATCGTACTGCCTGTGAAACTTTCATGTCAGGGGTTAATTCAGCATCAAAAATAACAGGTTTTCCATTAGTTACATCGGTTGCAACTATATGAAGATTTTTCTCTAGTTGAGAAAATGTTTTACCTTGCAAATGATTATCTACCCAGCGCTCAAAAGCGTCACCAGAGCTTAAACCTCCATGGCGAATAAGCTTGAGCAGGGAAAATTCACGAAATTGATTGTAATTGGTTTTTAAGGCAATTCTTTTAATGTCATGTAATGGTAAACCGGCAGCATAGAAGCTAGCAATAATGCTGCCACCTGATACGCCCACTAAATCTTCAAAATTAATATCGAGTAATTCAAGCGCTTTTAACACACCTAAATGAGCTGGGAGTCGAGTGCCTCCACCAGCAAATATAGGAACAATTGCTTTATTCATTTAACCTCCTCATTGCAAAGAACGGATCGACGAGTGGGACTTTATCAAAGGTTCAATGCTTAATTATGAACAAAGTTAGCGATATTGCGAAAAATATTGTTTATCAATCACTATCTTTGATAATTTTATTTGCTGTTCGCTTTAAGGTAGTATTTGTTTTTGATAATAAATATCGCTTACCTTACTTAGGAAAAGTTATGCCGAGAAATATACCCTTACTACTCATTTTTACTTGTTTTTTTATGCCAGTCGCCCAAGCGAAGTTTGTAGAGGTTGTTGCTAAAATTAAACCTTCAGTAGTTGGCATAGGTATACATACACCGACAAGTCGACCACAAAATATTTTACGTGGTACAGGGTTTGTTATTGGTGATGGTCATTACATTGTTACCAATGAGCATGTATTGCCGACTTTACTCGATGAGAGCTTATTACAAAAAATAGCTATATTTATTGGCTCAGGTAGAACCGCAAAAGTAAGAAAAGCGGAAATTGTTGCTAAGTCGAGTTTGTATGACCTAGCTATTTTAAAAATATCTGGACCGGCCTTACCTGCGACAACACTAGCAAACGGTGATTTCTTACCCGATGGCAGTGCTATTGCGTTTACAGGGTTTCCTATTGGTAGTGTTTTAGGATTATATCCGGTAACTCATCGAGGCATAATTTCGAGCGTCACGCCAACTGTCATTCCTGCTGCTTCTGCGGGACAAATTAACTTGAAAATGCTAAAGCGTATGAAGAACCCTTATTTGGTTTATCAACTCGATGCAACAGCCTATCCAGGTAATAGCGGCAGTGCTCTATATAATATGGAAACAGGGGACGTGGTAGGGATAATTAATAAAGTTTTTGTGCAGGGCACTAAAGAGGCTGTTATTAGCGCACCTAGTGGTATCACTTATGCGATCCCCGTGAAGTATTTACATCAGGTACTTAGGGAGAAAAAAATTAAAATATAGTCACTAATGTTTGATTTTATTTGCTATTCATTGTTTTCATCAAGAATAAAATCACTCGCTAATAGCGGTTTCTTTACTCAAAATAGGCTCTTGATATAACCGTGAAAGTGGCACCAACTCAATGCCATGTGACTTTAAAGTAGGGATTAGCTTATTTAATGTGGCGACGGTTTCAGGATGGGGGTGAGCGATAGCAATACCTGTTTGATATTTTTTTGCAAATCTAATAAGTTGTTCAAATTGTTGACTAATATACTGTTCAGTTAATTCATTGTCTAAAAAGATATGCCTGGCCTTTACGGGCACACCAAAATCAATAGCAGCTTGTTGTGCTTTTGAGTTAGGACTCGTTTTACTATCTAAAAAAAGTAAATCATTCTGCTTTAAAAACGCCATAGTCCAAGCCATAGGTTGGTAAAGTTGCGTGAGGTGACTACCCATATGATTATTAATGCCAATTGCAAAAGGAATTTCTGCGAGTGACCTTGTTAAGCTTTGACTAAACGCCTGTTCATTCATGTTACTTGTCAAAGCACCAGGGCCCAATTTTTTATTGTTTTGGGACTCCATTGGTATATGAATCAACACATCATGATTATCTCTTTTTGCTTGCACTGCAAGCTTCTTACCATAGGTAGTATGAGGTAAAAAAGCATAAGTAATCGCTCCTGGTAAGGTTAAGGCATGTTTATCAGTGTAACGATAGCCCATGTCGTCAATGACAATAGCAACTTGGCTCGTTTTAGCATTACTTTGAACACTAAATAGCGTCAAGAAAAGTATTACAAAAGAGTGTATAGAAATGATTTTTAAAAGAGTAATTAGCACAGGATAATTTTTATTTTTTATTTTTAGTTATTATAAAGAGTAGCAGGTATTTATACCATTTTGATTAAAATTCTTCCAACTCAGAGCTAAAATCGATGTTCAATAACAAGGTAAATTCATTTCGGTTTAGTCACTCTAAATCAAATTAATTTAACGAAGTTAATGGGTATCGAGTAAGCTCCCAAGGGCGATTTTAAAGGCTTACACACATCGCTTGAGAAGGGATAACCATTCACATCAACCAATGCCTTGTCTCTAAGCCTTTTAATTCTCGCTGAGTGGGAAAGAACTTAATCAACTTGGTATTAATTAAAAAATATAAAGTTTTAGCGCAATAAAGTAAAGAAGTTACTACTGCTAAGTTATTTTTATAAATTATATTTAATAGGCAGCTAAATGATTACCGGCACCAGAGTTTAGGGTTGAGTGCTTTACCTCGATGGCGGATTTCAAAATAAAGCCCGGATTGCGCTAAGCCACCACTTTGTCCAACTAAAGCAATAGGTTCACCCGTTTCAACGCGATCTCCTACTGATTTTAATAAGGTTTGGTTATGAGCGTATAAACTCATGTAACCATTACCATGATCAATTACTGTTAATAAACCGTAACCCTTGAGCCAATCGGAAAATAATACAGTGCCGTTATGGATGGTCTGTACTTGGCGACTAATTGGCGCACTAATTAAGACCCCTTTCCATTTTAAGTAGCCTTGTTTTCGAGTGCCGTAGCGGTGTAATATTTTGCCTTTTACCGGCCATGTTAACTTTCGTTTCAACTTGCTTAAGCCAACTAAGTTAACTTCTACCTGCAAAATAGCCGCTAGCTTCTTTAATGCTTGATTTAAATTATTCTCTTCTGCTTTGAGCTTATTTAATTGCTGTTGGCTTGAAAGTAGTTTACGGCTTAATTTCTTGAGGGTTTCACTACGTTGTTTTTTGCTCGATTTTAATTGACTAGCCTGCTGTAACTGTTCATCTTTAAGTTGTTGTAAATATTCAACTTGTTCTAGATGTTCAGTACTTACTTGTAGTAACTTCGCAATAGTAGCTTGAAAGTTATCTATTTCTTTTGTTCTTGCTTGATTTAAATACTGATAATAGCTGATTGTACGTTGGATTTTTTCACTTTGATCTTGGTTAAGTAATAGCTTGAGGTAATCATGCTGCCCTGTAGTGTATGCAGCTCTAAGTTGTTGTGCCAATAAGTGTTCTTGTTTTGTTTTGGCGATAGCTAATTGTTTTTTTTCAATCGCTAAGATAGATATTTTTTCTTGAGTCTTACTGAGATCAGTTTCTATTATGTTGATTGCTTTGGCTACTTTGGCAATGGCTAAGTCATCAGTTCTTAATTGTTGCTCTAAACTACTACGTTGCTTGTTGGCATCAAAAATATTTGACTCTTGTTTGGCAATAGCTTTTTGAACATCATTGAGTTTTTCGCGGCTCTGTTTTTGCGCACTTTCGTTACGATTGGTTTGTTCTGCTTGCAAAGGAAAAGCAAACAACAAGCTTAAAATGATTAAGCTTGTTGTGGCTATATGCGATAGGTGCTTTCTTGCTAAATGCGTGTGGATAAACAATCTCATAATCGGTGATGGAATTAAATCAAAAGCCAATATATCACTTAGCTTATTGATTTAATATCACTTAGTTTATACGGTATACCCGAACCACTTGAAGATGCTCGTTTCAGGAAAACAGAGCAGTTCATAATCAAGGCACATTTTTTTATTAAGGGTTATTTCCTTAAAAAAAAATGTAACGACGAGTATGTTTTGCCCTGGTTTCCCCTAGGGCTGGCCTATAAACGCTTTATGCTACGTTATTTATTTCGACAATAACGCTACACGGATGTAGCTTAATAGAGAATGCAGGAGCATATTCTCCTGAATAACTATTCTCTTCAATCAATGCCTTGCCTAAAGGCGTTTATAATTCCAGCTGAAGCCTGCACATTCAAGTGGAACGGGTATAAATATCACTTAGTTAACTGCATAAGTACCGAACCCGTCATTTCTTCAGGTTGTTCCATAGCCATTAAGTGTAATATGCTAGGCGAAATATCACTTAAGGTGCCCGATGCTGCTGGCAAAGCGTTACGGCCAACATAGATAAGCGGTACCGGCTCACAGGTATGTGCAGTATGTGCTTGTCCTGAAACGGGGTCTTGCATTTGCTCAGCATTGCCATGGTCAGCAGTAATTAAACACTCACCATCGTGTTCTTTTAATGCTTTAACCACGCGGCCAACACAAGTATCAACTGCTTCACAGGCTTTTATTGCCGCTTCAAGACTGCCTGTATGACCAACCATATCGCCATTAGGGTAATTACAAACAATAAAGTCGTATTTACCACTCTCAATAGCGCCAACCAGTTTATCGGTTAATAACGTTGAATTCATTTCAGGTTGTAAGTCGTAGGTTGCGACATCAGGTGATGGTATTAAAATACGCTCTTCACCAGTAAAGGTATCTTCCTTGCCACCACTAAAGAAAAAGGTGACATGGGCATATTTTTCTGTTTCAGAAATACGTAATTGAGTTTTATCATGTTTAGCTAACCACTCACCCATTACGTTATTCAACGTTGCTGGAGAAAAAGCTGATGGAGCATCAATGTCAGCAGAATATTGTGTCAGCATAACAAAGTCAGCTAGCGCAGGAGTATTTTTTCGTGCAAAGCCATCAAAGTCTTTTTCGGTAAAACAACGGCTAAATTGGCGTGCTCTATCAGCTCTAAAGTTCATAAAGATCAATGCATCACCATCATTAACCCCAATGCTTTCACCTGATGGTTTTGTTATGGCGCTAGCGCCAACAAACTCGTCATTTTCATCACGAGCATAAGCCGCTGAAAGTGCGTCTAGGGCACTATCGTATTGGTGCAGGCCTTCACCGTTAACCATTAAATTATAAGCAGCTTCAACTCGATCCCAACGTTGATCTCTATCCATGGCGTAGTAACGACCAATAACTGAAGCTATTTGTCCTTCGCCAGTATCTGTCTCTGTAAATAGTTCTGAAAATTTCTGTTGGGCTTTTTCTAAAGAAGCTTGGGCACTGCGAGGTGGTGTATCACGACCATCTAGAAACGCATGTAAGTAAACTTTTTTGGCGCCACGTTTTTTGGCTAATTCCATCATGGCAAAGATGTGCTCTTCGTGACTATGGACGCCACCAGGAGAAAGCAAACCGAAAATATGCACCGCATTATTGTTTGTTGCTGCTTTATCCACCGCTTGGCACAAAGTAGGATTTTCAATAAATTCACCATCACTTATTGCTTTAGTGATACGAGTGAAATCTTGATAAACCACACGGCCAGCACCTAAATTGACATGACCAACTTCAGAGTTTCCCATTTGGCCTTCAGGTAGACCGACAGCCATGCCAGAAGTATCTATAAGCATATTTGGATAATTGGCCTTTAAATCATCTAATACTGGTGTATTCGCTTGATGAATAGCATTTGAGCTCGTTTCTTCACTGTATCCCCAACCATCTAGAATCATCAGTACCGTTGATTTCTTATTCGCCATTATTTTTCCCATGAAGTTTAGTGTTTTATGCATTTTATGAGCAAGTATTGTACACACTCAAA
>Ga0209292_1003190_pt1 | contig 18178 bp, 9 predicted proteins | sample GOMGulsemesocosm_2_FD_184634 | JGI IMG/M metagenome (GOLD analysis project Ga0209292, IMG submission 184634) | Methane-oxidizing microbial communities from mesocosms in the Gulf of Mexico - GOM9C Gulf of Mexico (SPAdes) (version 2) | ecosystem: Environmental > Aquatic > Marine > Cold seeps... | reverse complement strand
GATACATTCTATCCCGGATATATCTATGTTAAGGATTGGAATGATTATAAAAACAGTATCGCCCGACTACTTTCATTTACTAATAACCATCCGATAAGCGCTATATTAGGTGCACATATTGAAATGACAAATAGCGCTGGTGAGTACTATGAGATAGGAACTGTATACCAACCTGAAGAGTCTTCTTTGCCATTAATGCCAGAAGATTTAGCCGCTTTGAATAAAGAACTTAGCCAAGCAGACCAACCATCCAAGATATCTTTAGACAAATTTATTGTCGAGCCATTAGGTGCTCTGCCAAAACTTATCAGCAATATTGTTAGTTGGTTTATTTGATAACAAGCTATGTTCAGACAAGCAATAATAGTCTCTAACGTTATTGCTTTATTTATCACTTTACTCATCAAGCATTACTTCATGAGCACAATGCTCTTCACGAAAAGCCGAAGGGCTTTGTTTAAATAACTTTTGAAATTGTCGACTAAAATAACTGTGGTCTGTAAAACCTGTGTCATTGGCAATTGTCGCAATAGCGATATTGGTTTCAATTAATAATCGTCTAGCATTTTCTAAACGTACCTCATTAATGAATTGTTTAGGGGTTTTTCCTAAAAACTTTTTAAAGCGACGTTCCAACGCACTAATAGATAAATGGGTGATATCAGCAAGCTCTTCCAGAGAAATATTTTGCATATAGTTTTTTCGTACAAAAGCAACGGGCTCCTTTAAGGCATCCATTCCAGATAGTGCTAATGAGGTTTTCTCTAAATGTCGTGAAATTCCATAAGAACCAATGGGTTTGCCTTGTTCATCAAGTAGAGGACGTTTAGACGTGGTAAACCAAGCGATATCTCCCGACTTAGTATTATTCATTTCTAAACGATTATTTACAATTTCACCCAACATCACTTTTTGATCGTCGACACTATACTGCTTGGCAAGATGAGCAGGTGAAAAGTCAATGTCACTTAACCCTGTTATTTGTGCCAGAGAAGTTACGCCAATATGCTCTAGGAAAAATTGGTTTGCATATACAAAACACCCATTTTCATCTTTTACCCAAAAAATCACATCAGGCATAAGATCAAACATACCAATAATTTGTTTAACACCAAACTGATTAATAAAATTATCTACGCATACGGGTGACATGATTATTTTGTTCATATTTTATACTTAACCATTACTAAGCATAAGCTTAGGGGAAAATCTGGATTTAATATCTAATGAAACAACAGTGTATTGACTTAATATAAATTTTACAACGCCGATTTTGTTGCATACAAAACCGATTTACTCTTAACATTACACAGAAAAATGTCTTTATAGTGAATATTCACTATTGGGGGATATTTATACAAATAAACTTGGCGTAAGCAGTTATTTATCTTAAATTAACCTTTTGAATTGTTTTTCATCAGCCAGTAAACAATATGTACTTTATGGTATGGGTTTTAATACTAATAAAAATCAACATAACCACCTTTATCAAAAAGAAGCTTCACTTATTAATCGACTACGAAACGCCCCCCTTCATTCTACGGAAAAATTATTGAATGGATTACCTACAAATAGGAAATTTTTGAATGATATTTTTTTAAAGAAAAGTTTATCAATAAATAACACGACATCCATAGCTTTTATGGTTATAAAAACAAATAATAATAAGGATTTAAATTAGTGAATACTGACAAAACAGATGATTTTAAAGATGTCTCTCTATTAACTCAACAACAACCAAATTCAACGTTATATGTGTTCTTTATCGCGTCAGTTGCCGCTATTGGTGGTTTCTTATTTGGCTTCGACTCGGGTGTTATTAATGGCACTGTGACGGCATTAGGTAACGCTTTTAATTCGAGCGATGTTTCTACGGGCTTTAATGTCGCCTCTGTGTTGTTAGGTTGTGCGTTAGGGGCCTTAGCTGCTGGCCCTTTAGCTGATCGTTATGGACGTAAATCAATTATGATCATTACCGCGATTATTTTTGCAGTGAGCGCATTTGGCTCAGGAATTTCAACCTCTTCAGGAGAGTTTATTCTCTATCGTTTATTTGGTGGCTTAGGTATAGGTGCGGCATCAGTATTGGCACCAGCTTACATTGCAGAAATTGCCCCAGCCGCCTTACGTGGACGTTTGGCAACCTTACAACAACTCGCCATTGTTTTAGGTTTATTTGCCGCCTTTTTGAGTAACTACATGATAGCGTCTGATGCAGGTGGGGCTGAAGGCCTTTTTATGTTTGACATTGCAGCATGGCGCTGGATGTTTTGGGTAGAACTTATTCCGTCAGTATTATTTTTAATCGGTGTATTATTTATCCCTGAATCTCCTCGCTATTTAGTTGCCCAAGGACAAGTTGAAAAAGCGAAAAAAGTATTTACAAAAATATCATCCGATAATACTAACCAACAAATTGAAAACGTTCAAAAGTCATTACATGGAGACAAAAAACCAAGTATTAGCGATTTGTTTCTTGAAGGTAAGAAAAAAATTCATCCTATTATTTGGGTAGGTATCGCCCTTTCAGTATTTCAGCAATTTGTTGGCATTAATGTTGTATTTTATTATGGCTCTGAACTTTGGCAAGCTGCTGGGTTTGATGAATCACAATCGTTATTTATTAATGTCCTCACGGGTACTACAAATATAATATCAACTTTCATTGCCATCGCCTTAGTTGATAAAGTTGGCCGAAAACCGCTATTACTCGTTGGTAGCGTTGGCATGTTTGTCAGCTTAGGCGCGCTCACCTTTATCTTTGGTACCGCCGGATTTGATGATCTTGGTAAACTCGCCCTAACAGAAAATATGGGCACAGTGGCACTAATTATGGCCAATTTATTTGTGGTATTTTTTGGCTTAAGTTGGGGACCTATTGTTTGGGTATTATTAGGAGAGATGTTCAACAATCGCATTCGTGGTGCTGCGTTGGCAGTAGCTGCAAGTGCTCAATGGTTGGCAAATTTCACTATTACTATGTCTTTCCCTATATTGCTGGCCAATTTGGGGTTAGCTAGTGCATACGGTCTCTATACCATTTCAGCATTCATCAGTATATTTTTTGTCATTAAATATATAAAAGAAACACGTGGTGTTTGCTTAGAAGCGATGTAATTAAATGCCGCTTACTTTAACTAGATTAAAGTAAGCGGCATATGCTGAAATTCATATGAGAACGATAATAAGTTAACTTATCATCTCAAAAATGACACAAGAAAAACCAAGGTTACAATTTACATTGAGATGCCACCCGATACGAGCACATCACTTTTTCGTTAGATATAACTTCATATAAACACATAAATCTAAAAGCTTTAATGTCACCTTGGTGCCTTTCATTTCCTCTAAAGATATGATGTACATAAATAAGTCAGTCAGGTAGTATGATTTACGTTTTTAATTATTGAGTTGACTTTGATGTCTAAAGCCACATCATTTGATATCGCCTATCGTGCAGGGGTTTCACAATCGACCGTTTCTCGCGCTTTAAGAAATAGTCCTTTAGTAAACGAAGAAACACGCCTAAGAGTTCAAGGGATCGCCCGAGAACTGAATTACAAAGTCGATAAAAATGCCAGCAATTTACGTACCCAGCAAAGTGATACAATTGCCTTATTGTTGTTTGAGGATCCTACCAACGACGATTCATTAATTAATCCTTTCTTTTTATCAATGCTTGGCAGTATAACCCGCGCTTGTGCGCAGAAAGGTTACGATCTTCTCGTCTCATTTCAGCAACTCAGTGATGACTGGCATGCCGATTTTGAAGACAGTAAAAAAGCCGATGGTTTAATTTTACTTGGCTATGGTGATTTTGTTGATTACCAAGAAAAATTAACAAAACTTAGCGAACAAAATACCCACTTTGTTCGTTGGGGAGCCGATGTTGGCGATGAAAATGTTATCTCTGTCGGTTGTGACAACTTCCACGGTGGTTATCAAGTCACTGAACAATTAATTAACCTTGGTCGTAAGGAGTTTGCTTTTATTGGTGATGCTTCCAGCCATTCTCCTGAATTTTTGGAACGTTATAACGGACACTGTAAGGCCTTAACAGATAACGGCTTGATCATATTCAACACCTTACAAGTTGATGCTTTTACAACAGAAGAGTCTGGTTATCAAGCAACGTGTGAACTTATTGAAAAAAACATCCCTTTTGATGCTCTTTTTGGTGCTAGTGATTTAATTGCCATTGGTGCAATGCGAGCATTACAAGAACATCACTTTAAAGTACCTGAACAGGTTTCTGTCGTTGGTTTTGACGATATAGCAATAGCAAGCTTTACCATGCCAGCACTCACTACCGCCAAGCAAGATACTATCTTAGCGGGTGAGTTATTAGTCGATAATTTAATTGCATTGATCAATGGTGAAAAACCAGGAACTACGCTTATACCAACCACAGTAATTGTAAGAAAGTCGTGTGGTAGCTAAATATCTTTACTTGTATAAGTCCCAGTAATTTAAATAGTCTATAGTCAAGCTAGCTCAAGATACTGGCTCAGAAGTATCCTCCTGATTGGCTTAAATCACTGCTAACTTCAACTGAATTATGCATCTTGAAGTTGTTTGGGTATCATTATTGATAATCAGGCTCTTTTACTCTTAGTGTTAGTATACCAGCTAACAACATACTCGCTCCTCCAATAACAATTGAGTATATCGGTTGGTTATCAAAAACTTTTGTGATCAAAAAGCCAAGAATACTAGCAGCAAGTATTTGCGGTAAAACGATAAAGAAGTTGAAAATCCCCAAATAAAGTCCCATTTTATTGGCGGGTAATGCATTCGCCAAAATGGCATAAGGCACAGACAATATTGACGCCCAAGCAAAACCTACGCCGATCATGGAAATAACAAGATAAGTAGGATCTTGAATAAAAATGAAAGAAATAAATCCTAAGCCCCCCATAAATAAATTAATCATGTGAGCAATTCGTAAATTGAATTTTTTAACAATAATAGGAATACAAATCGCAGCAACAATTGAAGTAAGATTATAGGCGGAAAATAAAACACCGACCCAATCAGCACCTTCATTAAATGCCTTCGAAGTCACATCTGATGTGCCATAGTGAAATTCAGTAATAGCTGCTGTGGTATATGTCCACATGGCAAAAAATGGAAACCAAGAAAAAAATTGCACAACCGCAAGTTGTCTCATCGTTTTTGGCATAGCAAACAGATCATTCATTACTTGAGCAAAGCCATGGCTAACATTATTTTTTGCGGCAAATAAACCTGCGATTAACTGACATAAACCAAAGAAACTAAAACCACCCGATAAAATTAATAAACTTTTATCAAGTGCATCTATATTGATTATAATAAGCGAAGAAGCAATAGCGCCTATCACTAACCATATTATGCCGCCCTTAAAATAAGCACGACTACTTCGAGTCTCTTGTTGTTCATCGCTAACTTGATTTTTTTCTGCGGCTTCAAAAGCTTTAAGTTGCTCGGGTGTATATTCTTTAGTTTTAAAAATAGTCCACAATACACAAAGAAAAAATATCGTACCACCAGCGTAAAACGAGAATTTAACAGAGTCAGGTAAAGAACCTTCAACTGCAGTATTACTGACATCAAACCAATTGGTCATCATCCATGGTAATGAAGATGCTGCCACAGAGCCAACTCCAATGAAGAAACTTTGCATTGCATAACCAGTTGCTCGTTGCTTTTTAGGCAACATGTCACCAACAAATGCTCTAAAGGGTTCCATCGAAATATTAATAGACGCATCCATTATCCATAACATACCAGCAGCCACCCATAAGGTTGGTGAATTAGGCATGATGAATAATGATAAACTCGCCGCTATCGCACCAATAAGAAAATACGGTCGACGACGACCAAAACGGTTCCATGTATTGTCACTTAAATAACCAATTATTGGTTGAACAATTAGACCGGTAATTGGTGCAGCAACCCACAATAATGCCATGTTGCCGTAGTCGGCACCAAGGGTTTGAAAAATGCGACTGACATTAGAGTTTTGTAGGGCAAAACCAAACTGGATACCTAAAAAACCAAAACACATGTTCCAAATTTGCCAAAAATTAAGTGTCGGCTTTAAAGGTAAATTTTGTTGACTTGGTACGGTTGCTGTTATCATTATATTGAACCTATTTCATCTGTCTTTATTTAAGCGCTTTAAAGCGAATAGCAAAACCACCACTCGTTGCCAGTTTTAACGTCAACTTGTCAGTTGCCATCACATCTTTTTGTTCAATAATGATCTCATAAGGATTATCAACCCAATTCGCTTTATCCCCATCACGATAAATTTGCGCTTGGTAGCGTTTATTTTTATCTAAAAAATCTAGCGATAAAGTTAATGCACGTGCATCTTCATTCGTTAATGCGCCAACAAACCAGTCATCACCATCACGTTCTTGGCGAGCAAAAGCAACATATTTTCCAACTTCCCCTGCGATGGCTTTACTCTCTTGCCAGTCAGTAGGTACATCACGAATAAATTGAAAAGCCGGTAAGTTAGCTTCATAGTTCCTTGGTAAATCAGACGCCATCTGAATTGGACTGTAAAGCACTACATACAGCGCCAGCTGTTTAGCAAGGGTAGTTTGTGGGCGATCATTATTATCACCTCCCCCTTTAAAGTCCATATCAAATGTCCCTGGTGTAAAATCCATTGGCCCAGACAACATACGCGTAAAAGGTAAAATAGCAGCATGCTCTGGCGGATTTGGTGGTGATCCCCATGCATTATATTCTTGACCTCGAGCACCTTCGCGTGAAATCCAATTTGGATACGTTCTACGTAGGCCGGTATCTTTTATTGGTTCATGGGTATTAATACTAATTTGATATTTTGCCGCTTGTTTAATGTTATAAAGATATTCATTCGCCATAAACTGACCATCATGCCATTCTTTACGAACAATACCATTTTCATCAATACGTTTTATTTTCCCGCCATCAGCCACGTAACCCGTTTTGACTTGGCGAATACCATGTTTTTGATATAAAGCAAACGCGTCATTCATTTGATTTCGATAATTAGTAACATTACCTGATGTTTCATGGTGACCAATTAAACGTACTCCCTTGGCAAGCCCATAATCAGTCATCGCTTTAAGATCAAAATCATCATAAGCTTTTGTAAAGTCAAAAACGTCGCCATTGTTATACCAGTCACCATCCCAACCAATATTCCAACCCTCAACTAATACACCATCAAAACCATATTTTGCTGCAAAATCCATATAACGTTTGGTTTCACTTGTGGTTGCACCGTGTTTATCACCACTACCCCAAGTTGTTTCGCCGATATGCATACCCCACCATATACCCACATATTTCCCTGGTTCTATCCAAGAGGTATCTTCCTGTTGATTTGGTTCATTGAGGTTTAAAATCAAATCAGAGTTTAGCAAACCAACTGCATTCTCACTAATTTGGATGGTACGCCATGGTGTTTTGAAATTAGCGGTTTTCTTAACCAAAATACCGTCAGCCCAAGGTGTTAGATCTGCTTTTAATACACCGCCGCGCATTTGTTGTAAGGTCATACCCGCATAATCAACTAATGCAGCTTCATGAATACTAATATGTGTGCCATTGGCTAACTTAAAGGTAAAAGGTGTATGAACCCTGTCAACACTAGAAAAATCCGTAGTATGGTAGGTATATTCATAACGATTCCAACCACGTGAAGGTATCCACCATGCTGTAGAATTTTTACTATTTTCAACAGCAAATTCCGTTAATTCGTTAGTGATTTCAATCTCGCCATCAAGACCTTTTTGCTTAGGCACCTCATAACGAAAGCCAATACCATCATTAAATACACGAAAACGCACATTAAAATGATTATCTTGCTGCGCAAATGTCACCAGTAATTCATTGTGATTATCACGAACGTTTTTTCTTTCACCCCAAGGTAATTGCCATGTGCTGTCGTTATTTGCTTGTGATGATGTTTTTATAGTAAAACCTTCTCCCAGTTCAGCGGTTTTTTTAAAGCGTAAACCTAAACGAGAATCGGCAATAGCAGTTTCACCATTTAAGATGATATTGTAACTTGGCAGTTTTTTGTCATTGACTGAGACTACAATTTTTCCATCTGGTGAAGCTATTTTGACAGTCTGTGCCAATAACAATGGCGATACTAAGTATGTGGTAAGAACCAACAGTAATCTTTTCATTATTTTTCCTGAGGGTGTTTGATGATTAATGTTTTATGAGTACCAGCATAAAAGTAGTGGCTGTGAATTACAGCCACCTGCATACGTATTCAATACATTTTCATAACGTTCACTATCAATAACTAAGAATTCTTATTGAGCTAATTGCCAAGTTTTTACACTTTGTGATTCAATAGTTAGTACATTGTCGAGTGAGTGGGATTAACCACTCGTCACATTGCATACATATTCAATATATTCTCATGACATTCATTATCAATATTTAAGAAGTGTTATTGACCTAATTGCCAAGTTTTTACACTTTGTGATTCAATAGTTAGTACATTGTCGAGTGAGTGGGATAACCACTCATCACATTGCCTACATATTCAATATATTCTCATGACATTCATTATCAATAATTAAGAAGTGTTATTGACCTAATTGCCAAATTTTTACACTTTGTGATTCAATAGTTAATACATTATCAAGTGAGTATGACTGACCACTCATTACATCAATAGCTTCTTTATTATGATTAATTAATTCAGCATAATCTTTAGCGTTAATCGTTATCGCTTGCTTATTTTTGTTCATGACTACCATGACAGTTTCATTTTCAAAAACTCTAAAGTAAACATAAACGCCATTTTTAGGCGCAAAATGTATTAACTTGCCATGATGAATTGCTTTTGATGTTTTCCGCCAATTTAATAGTTTCTTAAGGTGTTTTTGCGCAGATAGTTGTGCACTTGTTAACCCTTCGCCTGAAAAAGCATTACTTTTATCTGTTGACCAACCACCAGGAAAGTCGGCACGAATAACACCGTGGTCGTCGGTCCCTGGGTTCGACATCAAGAATTCCGTACCATAAAACACTTGTGGGATACCACGTGTGGTCAATATGTAATTCATCGCCATTTTATATAGTTTTATATCTTCATCTAGCTGAGTATAAATGCGACTCATATCGTGGTTATCAGCAAATATAACCAAATTATAAGGATCGACATATTGAAAATCGTTTGCAATGGCTTGATAGAGCTGATTCAAACCTGAGTTCCAGCTTTCTTTATTTTTCAATGCATTAATCATCGCATCTTGCAGCGGAAAATCCATCACACTGGGTAAATAGGAAACATAGCCGTCGTGTGTTCTTTTCCCTCGTTGCCAATAAGAAACAAGAGATGGATTGGTAGTCCATTCTTCACCGACAATATTTATGTTGGGATACTCATCAGTGATACGTTTTGTCCACTGAGTTAAAAAGGCTTTATCCGAATAAGAATAAGTATCTACACGTAAGCCTGACAAATTTGCATATTCAATCCACCACAAGGTATTTTGAATTAAATACGTACTAAGGTAGACATTACGTTGGTTTAAATCAGGCATCGAAGGCACAAACCAACCATCTGAAAATAAAGTTTTATCTTTTTGATTTGCATGTGGGTCATGTAAACTTTCACGCTTATGATGAGTGCCCGTGTAAGTACTCTCTTGAAAATTTAACCAATTATTAGTGGGCAAATCCTTTAACCACCAATGTTGATCACCAATATGATTCAATACCACATCTTTAATCAACCCGATACCATGTTGTTGAGCTTTACTCGACAGCTCTTTATATAGCTCATTACTACCAAACCTTGCATCTATATGATAAAAGTCAGTCGCTGAATAACCATGATACGAATACGTCGCTTGGTTATTCTCCACCATTGGCATTGGCCATATTTGGCTAAAACCCATCGTTTCAAGATATTCAAGGTTGTTGATCATACCCTGAATATCTCCGCCATGACGACCACCTTTCAACTCTCTATTTGCTTTTTCAGTTAACGTATCAATGCTGTCGTTTTTTGTATCACCATTGGCAAATCTATCAGGTGTAAGTAGGTAAACAACATCTTTTGCAGAATAAGATTTATCGGCATTTGAGTGTTTGTTACGTGAGTTTATTTGATAATACTTTGTCAGTACTTTTTTGTTAGCAGAATAAAAATCAATCGCATAGCTACCTGCTTTAAGTTGTTCCCCAAGTAGTATATTTATGAATAGGTAGTTGTTGTTACTAGCTCTTTCATTCCCTATAACTCTGAAGTCTGGATGTGAAACTTTGGCCGTTAAATCGCCAATATCTTTTCCATGTATCATTAATTGTAATTTGTTCGATTGCATATTGTTCCACCACGATAGAGGTTCAAGATGCTCGATTTGATAGCTGTCTGCTGCACTACCGTTAGCTGAGATTAAACCGCTAAAAACGATAGCGACGATCATAGAAAACTTACTTTTACTCACGAAATTAATATCCTTTTTGCTTTATACTTAGTTCAACAAAAACAGCGAGTGTTAACACCGAGTCACAAAAGAAATTAAGTGCGACTTCACTATCAACACGATGCTGTAAAATGAGATGCAATAGCTATTATTGATAGTAACGTTAAAAACATCGACTCTAGTATTGAATACGTATGCAGTCACTTGTCACTACCATAGCTACGTTTTAGCATGGTTAAAACAATCATTATGAGCACTTTCTATGCCTAATAAGCTTGCTGTCTGTAACCGAATTTTCAACCCTGTTTTGACCTATTCTATGAACTGTTTGTTATTCGTTGGCCTTTTAGGTTGCAGTACCTCCTCATCTACAGGCATACATAATGACAGAGTTACAGCTCAACAGTCACAACGCCAACAAGAAACGGTCCCCCCCTCAACATTGCGGTCAATTTACGGTACCAAGAGTAACTTTGCGAAAGAAGCAATCTACTTTTTATTGACTGACCGTTTTGTCGATGGTGAATCTAGTAATAACCATGAAACACAAGGCGGTGAGTACGCTAGTTTTAATCGTCCTTTACTTGGCCCAAATGGACAACATGCCAATGTTGGTTATTTGGGTGGAGACTTCCAAGGGGTGTTAAACAACGGTCAATACATAAAAGATATGGGTTTTACCTCGGTGTGGTTAACCCCCATATTCGATAATCCCGACCAAGCTTTTAGTGGTGGCGATAAAATTAATTATGGCGGTAAATTCAAGGATGGAGGGAAAACTGGCTATCATGGCTACTGGGGAGTAAATTTCTTTAAAGAGGATGAGCATTTAGTTTCTGACAATTTAAATTTTAAAGAGTTTGCCCAACAATTAGAAAATGACTACCAACTTAATTTTGTCTTGGATATTGTTGCAAATCATGGTTCTCCTTCCTATAGCATGCCAATAGATCAGCCAAAATTCGGCGAGCTTTATAACCAAGACGGTAAGTTGGTTGCCGACCATCAAAATATGGTGCCTGAGCAGCTATCAAGCAATAATCGTTTACACCAGTTCTTTAACTCACAAGCCGATATTGGTGAATTATCTGATTTTAATCAAGATAATCCCGAAGTTTTACAATACTTCACTGATGCCTATTTACAATGGTTAGCACAAGGAGCTGATTCAATACGTATAGATACCATTAAGCACATGCCACATCACTTCTGGAAAAAACTAACTGATAATTTACGTGCTGTACATCCAGAGTTATTTATTTTTGCTGAGAGTTATTCTTATGACGCTAACTTTATTGCCGAGCATACTCAGCCAAAAAATGGTGGTGTTAGTGTTTTAGACTTCCCCGGCCAAAAGGCAATCACGACGGTTTTTGAAAATCCAAAAAGTGATTATGCTGACATTCTCCCTTATTTACATTTAACTGACGGAACCTATCACAATCCGTATGAATTAATCACTTTTTACGACAATCATGATATGGCGAGAATGAATGCTAACGATGCCGGCTTTATTAATGCAAATAATTGGCTATTCACTACACGGGGTATTCCTGCAATTTATTATGGTTCAGAGTTAAACTTTATGACTGGAAAATCCGAACATGAGGGTAATCGTAATTATCTAGGACAAGCCAATATAGAAAAGGCTAAAAAACATATTATTCATCAAAATTTAACTCGAATAGCAAATATCCGTAAAAACAATATTGCACTACAACAAGGCCAGCAAATTAATATTAATATTAGTGGTGATCACGCTATTTTTTATCGAATTTACCAACACAATGGCGTTAACCAAACGGCCTTAGTACTACTTAATAAAAGCACTCAAATGCAAACTCTCTCGGTAAAAGACTTCGACAATAATGGCCAATGGCGAGATGCCGAAACGAATAATAAATTAGCGGCACTGCAAAACATTCAATTACAAAATAATGCTCTAAATGTTAGTGTACCTGCCAATGGTGCAACCATTTTATTGTTAGATGAAATACTCACTGATACTAAATTATTAGCGTCAGTTCTTCCTCACTAACATAAATTGTATTGGGCAGTTACATAGTAATATACTCAACTTGCTGCCCTTTTTTTCATCTCTTTCCCTAGTTATCAATTTAAAATCAAGCTAGCTTAAAATTACCAATAAATGCATACGTATGTTTTGTTATACATACGTATGCAAAGCCTGTTAACAACTCATAATTTTACGTATTCTTAGTGGACTGATATCACTTGGTATCAATCAGTAAGTATAGAAAATATGAAAGAAAATAGGTTTGAGGTTGACAAGATGACTGAACAGATGTGGTGGAAGGGTGCGGTAATTTACCAAGTTTACCCTCGAAGCTTTAATGATAGTAATAATGACGGTATTGGTGATTTGCCCGGCATTATTAACAAACTCGATTACATTGCCAGTTTAGGTGTTGATGCTATTTGGATTTCCCCTTTTTTCAAATCACCAATGAAAGACTTTGGTTACGACATTAGTGATTATCGTGATATCGACCCTATTTTTGGTAACTTAGCTGATTTTGATCAGCTAATTAAAAAAGCACATCAGTTAAATATCAAAATCATGATTGATCAAGTGCTTAGTCATACCTCTGATCAACATCAATGGTTTATCGAAAGTCGTGAAAATAAAAGCAACGATAAGGCCGATTGGTATGTTTGGGCCGACGCAAAAGAGGATGGTACGGCTCCCAATAATTGGCTATCAATTTTTGGTGGTATGGGTTGGACTTGGGAACCTCGTCGTCAACAATATTATCTACATAATTTTTTAACCAGCCAACCTGACTTAAATTTTCATAATACTGATGTTCGTCAGGCCGTATTGGATAATGTTGAATTTTGGCTGAAACGTGGCGTAGATGGTTTTCGCTTAGATGCCATCAACTTTTGTTTTCATGACGCACAGTTACGTGACAACCCAGCAAAACCTAAAGCATTACGACAAAGTATCGGCTTTGACGAAAAAAACCCATATGCTTATCAATATCATTATTTCAATAATACCCAAAATGAAAATTTAGCTTTTATTGAGTCAATCCGATCATTACTTGATCAATACCCAGGCACCGTTGCACTAGGCGAGATATCGTCAGAAGACTCATTAAAAACGATGGCTGAATATACCGAAGGTGAGCATCGCTTACATATGGGGTATAGCTTTGATTTACTTACGGATAATTTCACTGCAGGCTACATTAAACAAGTGGTGCAATCGTTAGAATCTAGAGTATCTGATGGCTGGCCATGCTGGGCAATCAGTAACCACGACGTACAACGAGTAGTTAGTCGCTGGAGCGGCACTGAAAAGAACCAGACTTCTCCTGATTTTGCTAAGATGTTATTTGCAATGATCGCTTCATTACGTGGCAGCGTCTGCAGCTATCAAGGAGAAGAGTTAGGTTTACCTGAAGGTGATATTGCCTATGAAGATATTCAAGATCCTTATGGCATTACCTTCTGGCCACAATTCAAAGGTCGTGATGGGTGTAGAACACCACATCCGTGGCAAAAAAATGAGTTACATGCTGGTTTTAGTGCAATAAAACCGTGGTTACCCATAGTTAATAGCCATAAAAATTTAGCAGTAAGCGAGCAAGAATTAGTTAATGATTCCGTTTTAAATAGTTACCGAAACTTTACTCAATGGCGCAAGCAGCACGCGACCTTATTGTATGGTGATATTGAATTTATCGAAACACCTGAGCCATTATTAACGTTTACTAGAAAATATGCAGGTGAGGAAATGTTGGTTTGCTTCAATTTAAGCCAACACCCACAACAAACAGACATTACTTTACCTGATGGAATCATTGAACAAGTTGGGCATAAGCTGGCTACGGCTAAACTTGTTAATAACACAATAGAGTTACCTGCATTTGGTTGTTTTTATGGGAAAATCTGTTAAATATTGAACCAATAAAAGTAAAATAAAAGTTATATCAACAACTCTTCTTTTTATCATTCAAAGATGTAAAGTTATGGCGACAAACGTAAGTGAGTCGTCATTTTTTGTTTCTAGCTTAGCGCTTTTGTATATTGCTAGCTTAAGTACTCCATTTAAATATGTGAACCACATCATCATGAGACACAGCTTACACAGTTCATTGTCATATATACTCGAATGACCTAAAAGTGCCGTATCGAGCCCAGCTAAGTTATCAAAACAAGGTTCAACACGACGAGAATGAAGATTCCATTGCCCAGTATAAACACTGCAGTCATTTTCTAGCTAAAATTCCGTAAAACAAGACGATAAACAACTATCTGCTGGGTTCTTAAATATTCAAATAGAATCACTATTTGTCACTCTTTATGCCTTACATATTGTTGTTTACTAATTTGCTGAAATCTGCACATTCAAGCTATCTGGGTTTAAATAACGTTGCTTAATAACAATTACATTGGGACGTACCTTGTCTTGTCGATAGATTTAGAGAATTTGATAGCTAAAATATTTTTTACTAATAATGCTCTAAAGAGTGGATATGATGGAATATTTCAGTTTCACTATTTGTTCTGACTGACCGCAGACTAAAAGCGTTATAGCCCACGTTAATCTAACATTGTTTAAACTCAATAAAGTAGTGTAATGACATCCGCTCTTCGTTTGTTATTTGCTTTCTTATTTGAGATGTAGCCAGATACAACACTCTCAAACCTCCCAAATTCAAATCAAAAAAGCACCCTAATTATAGAGTGCTTTCGAAAAATAATAGATAGTACGAACGTCTATGACATCCTATTTTTAAGGCTTTTTAGTTAACGTTATCGTCGGTGTTTGTGGATTAGGACCCGCTACCGAGAAAACATAAATACCCGCTTCAGTAATTGAAACTAATAAATTGTCATTAGAATTATTAAGTAATGAATAAGTTTCGCTAGTAACTACCACGTTGCTATCGCTTTGAGCCCCTAAATTGATCGTTGACCAATCAGCAGAAGCTACTTTAAAGTTATAATCTTGCACGGCTAAAGTGATTTCTACCGAGTAGGTACTATTTCCTTGATAAGTTAATGTATCAACTTCACCCCAGCCATTCATGTCGCCACGAATAAACGTTTCTGTACTACCAAACATTTCTGCGGCATAAATACTTAGCGTTGGTTCAGCTATATTTGATGCATCAAAGACAAAGGTATAATCGCCATCCTCTGCAAAGGTCATGTTAAAGTTATCATTACTACCTGAAAGTAATAATTGTACTTCACCTTCAACAACTTCCAAATCACCTGCTGGGGCCCCCATATTGACAGTAGACCAGTCAGCTGATGCAATTTTGAAGTTAGGGGTAGAAGCACTAATATTTATTGTGGTTTGATAGATACCATTCCCCATATAAGTGAAAGGATTATCTTCACTCCAGCCATTCATGTCACCGCGCACAAAAACGGCTGTGCCAACAAACGGCTCTTCATTTGTAACCGTTAACGTCGGCCCCTCAGGGTTGGAAGCATCCAATTCAAATATATAAGTACCATCAAGCGCAATACTAATACTTAAGTTGTCATTACTACCAGGTAGAAGTGCAAATGTTTCGTCTTCAGTAACGACGCCACCAGTTCCTGGTGCACCTAAGTTAATCGTCGACCAATCACCTGAAGCAATTTTAAAACCATAGCTGTCCGCAGTTAAGCTAATGACGGCTTGGTAGATACCATCACCTTTATAAACTAGGGCATCATCTTCACCCCAGCCGTTCATATCACCACGAACTAAAGGAATGCTATCGCCGTAAGGCACTACATCAGGTGCACCCGCTGTAGCAAAAGCAGATAAACCAACACCTTGAGTCTCGCCCTGTGTTTTCACGAAGACAGCTGTAGTTAATGCTGGTACTGTAAAGCTACCTTCATTTTCGCCGGCATTAAAACTAGCACCTGCTACCGTACTGTCTATTGAATTGGCTAGACTTGGGTGTAAGCTAAAGTCTGCAGCAGTAACAACTGTGTGAGTTTGTTCACTGCTACTACCATTAACAATTACCATCACAGCATCGTAGTTTGGATCTAAGTCGGCAAGTGAATCACCGTCGTCAATGCTCATTACAATCAAACCTTGAGTTTGGCCCTTACCAATATTGTGGAAACCAACACGGCTGATAATGTCTTCTGCTGTAGTTAGTTTAAATAATGGGCTAGCTGAACGTATCGCCAAGAACTCATTAAATACAGATGAAGCAAACATCATTTCACTTGCATAAGGCTTAGCTTCTGGCGTGCTCGCAAGATGTATCAAGTCGTCGTTGCTACGACCACCTTTATCAATAGGTAAACCTTTATTCCAGTTATTGTCAGTTAACGTAAAGTCTACTAAGTTATACCAGTCACCCGCATCATATGTATTTCTATCTAATGATTTAGAGCGAAGAAAGTCACCACCCATTTGTAAAAATGGAATGCCTTGAGAAAGCAATATAATTGACTGAGATACATTTTGTGTACGAACTCGTTCATCCAAGCTCATATTTTTATCAAGTGTAAATTGAAGCTGATCCCATAAGGTTTCATTATCATGTTTTGATATATAGTTAATCACATCAGCAGGGTCTTTGGCATACATACCAAACGTACTACCCGCAGCATCAGTGCCGTTAAAGTTTTTCAATACATAATCAGTTAAGGTGCCAGCCATGCCTAACTTGACAATATCTTGCTGTTCAAATGAATAATCTGAAGAACTATCATTATTAAATAAAGTGGCGTTACGAATACCATCACGAAGACGGTCATTAAAAGTCCCCATCTCTGTACCTGCCATATTTTCTTGATCAGCACGTTCAAAACCGCGACTTTCTTTATACCAACCTTCACCGTAGAAATGATTGTCTGGGTCAATAACTTGTACTGCATCACGCGCTGCCAACATTTGATCTTTCGAACCTTGGCTCATAATGTCAAAGCGGAAGCCGTCAAATTGATATTGTGCAGTCCATTGCTTTAATGAATCAACCATCAACTTGTCCATCATTTTGTGCTCAAGCGCGGTATCACTACAACAGGTACTGTTTTGCACGCCACCTGAAATTACATCACGACTGTGATAATAACCTGGGACAATTTTGTCCAATACTGAGTTGTCCCATAAACCAGCAGAATTGGTGTGATTATAAACCACGTCTAAGACTACACGTAGACCCGTGTCATGCAGGCCTTTGATCATCGCACGCATTTCTTTAATACGGGTTACGCCATCAGAATTTGATGCGTAAATTCCGTCAGGCACATTAAAGTGTTTAGGATCATACCCCCAATTAAAGCTATCAAAATTACGGACAATATCCATTAATTTAGCAGCGTCGTCAGTTGAAGTTTCGTAACTTTCAAGTACCGAACGTATTGTTTGATCATCAATTCCTTGGTAACAAGGCTCAGCAGTAAAATCTTTTTTACATAACTCAAGTACAGTGCTGTCCAAATCAAGAATATCGGCTGAATCTTCATTGATGGTGGCAATATCATTGGCAGGTAACATATGAAAATGTGTTAAGCCATTGTCAGCTAGTGTTTTTAAATGTTGCATCGGTACTGAGTCAAGCTCAGTAAAGGCTAAGAACTTGCCACGATTTTCAACTGTCGTACTTTCATCATTGATACTAAAATCACGAATATGGCCTTCATAAATAACCGCATCTTCATAATTTTCTATGGTTGCCACAGCATGACCATCCCAACCATCTGGCTGTAGGTCTTCATCACTTAAATTAACAAACTGCGAGTAT
>Ga0209292_1003189_pt1 | contig 18180 bp, 12 predicted proteins | sample GOMGulsemesocosm_2_FD_184634 | JGI IMG/M metagenome (GOLD analysis project Ga0209292, IMG submission 184634) | Methane-oxidizing microbial communities from mesocosms in the Gulf of Mexico - GOM9C Gulf of Mexico (SPAdes) (version 2) | ecosystem: Environmental > Aquatic > Marine > Cold seeps... | reverse complement strand
GATGAACCAGTAACGTATACAAGTAATGATTTTATTGGCTATCAACATACAGACACTGCGGTAAGGTTCAATATAACTAATGATTACTTTAACGGATATGTTGATGTTAGTAACGTAATACTAAGTAATAGCGTAGACGTTCCAGAGCCACCGACAATGCTATTAATACTGTTGGTTATTGGCTTTCTTTTAATGAGAAAGAGCGACCAACATAACTGTTAATATCATAGTGTCATTATAAAAAACGACTAATTCCATGCCGATTAACTAACATCGCACTTATTCAAAGCACTAGATTATTTAGTCCTGTGCTTTTTACTACTGAAATATTTTCCTAGAATAATTTTACTCTGTTTTAATATAGTGTGCAGATAACAGCTATTAATCATTAAATTTAGTTTATAAATATTCCTATACTTGCGATTAACGGCATAATCACAGCTAGTGGAGGGACAATTTTCGCTCGATAGGTTAATAATAATATCAGTAATAAAATTGCTATAGTGAGAGCACCAAAGAACAGTGCCGGACCAATAGACCAACCATACATATCAACACTTAAATAGCCGGTAAACAACAATAATAGCCAAGCAAATGGTCTAAAGAATCGAACTGTAAGACTAGATATTTCATCTTCTAATACCTGCTTCCTATGTTTAGTCATAGCTAAACAAAAAAGCATCATGGCAGCGAAACTAAAGCTGATTAACACTAACATTAGCACTGATCCTTATTCACTTGCTGTAACGGTAATAGGCTTTCATTCATTGCTTGCACACACTGCTTTTCTACTTTCTTAATAGCTTGCTTACTTGGCCGTATATTTACCTGTAACGCTCTAAATTTATAGGCAGCAAAGGCAAAGCAGCCGCCAACGACCAATAAGGTTAAATCAAAACCAGCTAGGTTCCAGTCTTGTTGAAGTAAACTATTACCTAAGTGCTTATTCGTTGTAAGTACATTCACTAAAGGTAATGCAAAGTATACCAGTGCCGCTAAAGTTAATTGCTCATACCATGCTTTATTGGCTGGCCGAAAAATGGGGTAAATTAGCAACATTGCCCAACTGATGAACATCACATTAGCCTCCCAGTTAACACGATTGGCCATGTCTACAGGTAATAAACGATTAGCATAAAAGTACATAGCAATGGCGATAGGTAAACCGACTATTGTGCCAATATTAAGTTGCTCAACAAGGCGATAACCAAAATCAGGTCCATTGGGGTTTTTCAATTGTTTGGGTTTACGTTTGGTTGTCCAAAGGATCAATCCTGACGCTATCATGGCCGAACCAATAAGTCCGGTAAAAAAGTAAATCCAACGAGCGATGGAACCAGCAAAATGTCCCTCATGTAACGAAAAAAAGCCATTATGAATCATACTCGTAACGGTATACTCTTTCGGTTTTTGTAAGATGAGTTCGCCAGTAACTGCATTCACCATCACTTCATCTTCAGGGTTATAGGTAATATCAGTTTCATGACGAACAAAAAGTACGTGCGCGTTAACATCATTAGCAGCAAACATTTCAACATAACTTAATTCATCGGCCTGCCAGGTAGTTTTTGCCTGCTGGTATAAGATTGAAATATCTAACATCTTCGCGGCTTGGTTTGCTTTTTCTAAATGTGCGGTACGCGGATATATTTCATCAAGCATGGCATCTAATTCATCTTCATTAGTTTGTAAATTAGTACTTAAAACCATATAAGTAAAAAGGAAGAAGAGTAAACCGCTATAGGTGATCATAAAGTGAAATGGCAAGGCAATAACGCTTAATACATTATGAATATCTAGCCAGCCTAATAAACCTTTTTTTGCTCTAAAGGTAAAAAAGTCAGTAAATATTTTTTTATGAATAACCACACCAGTAATAACAGCTAACAGCATTAACATGGAACAGAATCCAACGATCCAATAGCTAATTTCGGTTGGTAAATAATGAAAACGATAGTGCATTCTGTAGAGTAAGCGGCCACCTCCTGTTGCCCTGCGCTCAATTTCATCTCCGGTATTTGCATCCAACACTTTTATTTTATATTTGCCACGCTTTTTACCCGCCTCTGCTGGATGACGCCAACCAACACGTAAGTTTTGATCTCGTACGCTTGGTAACATGATATCCCATTCATCAACCCCTTGAGCATTATTAATAAGGTAAGCTTGAGCAATATCAAGTAACCTTTCGTTGCTGATGTTGTGCTCAATAAAGGGTCTTTCAGGCTCCATCCAACGGGTGATTTCTTGATAAAAGTAACCTAGCGTTCCTGTTAGAAACATAAAAAACAACACCCAACCAACAATTAAGCCGACCCAAGTATGAAACCACTTCATTGACTGCCTAAAGCTATCTTTCATTAATTAGCCACACCTGTAATTTTCGCTAATAGCCAAGTTAATGCTAGGCAAAAAAATATACTTTTTAGTAAACCTATCCATGCTTTTTTAGCTGTTTTTACTGAAAAAACCCACATAGCTGCACAAACATAAACGAGAAAGGTTAATATTAAACCGATATGAATAGCTTGGTATTTCCCAGTGACATGCACCAATAATTGGCTTATTAATAATGAGCTTGCGATTGCAAGTGCATAACCGCCAAAGGTAGCGGCAAGTACTCGTGAAAACACAGGCCAACGAGGGCTAGAGAAGTTTATATAATCGATGAGATTAGACACGATAGTTCCATGTTGCTTTTTAAAGGGTAGCTATTGGGTTCGCGAGCGAAGAACACTCCATTTCTATTGAAGTAAACATAATACAACACATGATAATAAAAATCATTATCATTAAGCTGTAATAATTAAAAACCTGATCTAGATAACTTTATTTAAGAATATTTATTTTTTATAAAAAAAAGCCACATAAAATGTGGCTCAAAGAAACAAACAAAATGTGCGAGCATCGTTTGTTTTAGTGTTCGTGTTCTTCTTCAGCACCTACACCTAACCATGCAGCTTTACCTGGCGTAAAGTCTAAGTCAAAATGACCAACAACTTCACCTTCATGTAAATCAACCGTTGTTACTTCTTGACTGTTAATAATATAAACAAGCTCATGTGCTTTTGAAGCAATAATTAATGGTCTAACATCGTCAGCAAGCGATTCAAGTACTGGAATTGTCTTTTCAAGCTCCCAATCATGCTCCGCACTGTACACGTTTAAAGCGCCATTTTTATCAAGTAATAATAAGTGTTCATGATGAGCATCGAACGCATAACGAGGGAAGTAAGCATTCTCTTCTGCACTGCGTTCTAAATGGCTAATGGTGCTTGTCACAGGATCAATCACAAAAATACCGCGAGGTGTTAAACCTAACATTGTTGTACTGTGCTCACTGCCCTTAACAGTATAAATTCTATCGCTTTCAGGCACGTCTACTGGATAAGCAATTTTATTGGCGGTAAAAGTAGAGCCTTGCTGTTCAATACTTAAAATACCATCTTCACAAGCAAACATGATGTGGTCTTCATTTTGAAAACTACCATGTAGCTCTGGGCAAGCAAGGTCAAACACTTGTTCTTGATGAAAGTGATCGTCGTGTAATTCAAATACCGCAACTTGACCAGGTAATGTGCCCTCAGCGTCAGGTTCACGTAAGGTGGTTAAGACAAACTCACCACGAATTTCAGCAGTGCCATGCATGTTAGTAGTAAAGTCATGATGTGCAATCATTTTTTCAGCAGCAATACTCTCATCACTCAATAAGTATAAAGACGCATTTTCAGCAGTCTCAGCATTGCCATCAAAAAATAAGGCAGCTTGTTCTTCACGAGGGACAAAGTGGGCAGGTTTAACACCTTGAATAGTGAAACTTGATAAAATAGGTGCATCGTTATGCTGATCATAATGATCACCATGTAATTCTTGCCATAATCCACCATCAACAAACTCAACCGCACCTTGTTCTTTTTGAATAGCAACGGCATAGCGATTTTCAGGGCTTGCATAAACTGCTGACGCTGGGTTAGTTAAATTAACTGTTTCTAGCAGACTATTGTCTTCAAGGTCATAAATGCGCATAACGGGTTGGTCTAATTCAGCAATAGCAAGACGCCCTTTGCCCAGTTCTTCGTCATGACCATGATCATCATCATCATCGACAACCGTAGGCTCTTTTTCAGTAATGTTAGTTTCACTCGTATTACAGCCAACTAAAAGCGAGGCAGCGCAAACGAGCACTATGTTAGATAGTGAATTAATTTTCATGATAATCCTTGTTAAATAAATACTAAATTATGGGTATACAATGGTTGCTGCCATTAAAACGAACCGCGAATTCCTAGCGCGAAAGATCGTCCTGCCAGTGGCGTTAAATCTTTTAAGAACGAGGTGTGAACATTTGCATATTCATCAGTTAAGTTGCTGCCTTTGAGGTAAACGGCTAACGCTTGCTCAGCAAAGTTAAAGTGGTAATTAATATTTGCATCCACCATCAAATAACCATCCGTTGTTGTTTCGTTTACAGCAACATGAGTTTGCTCAAAGTTTTGGCTAACAAATAAATCAGCCGAAATGCTCTCACCTTGGTAACTCAATTCTGTCGCTAATCTTGCTGGCGGTGTACGTGGCAACTCTTCGCCTGATGTTAAACGAGCACGAATAACATCTCCTTGTACTTTCCAGGTAAAATTATCAGCAAACTGCCAAGTTACTTGTGCTTCCATACCGTGCAATTCAACATCTTGTGCCGTAAAAATATAAAGCGGTAAGCTGTGCGAAACTTCGTCATCGGAGCCATGGTCATGGCCACTATGGTCGTGACCGTCACCTGCTGATAAACCAGTATTTTCTTGATAGTAATAATCATCAATTTGGTTATAAAATACATTAAAGATAAAGCCAAAATCACCTTTAAATTTACGAAGACTTAAATCAATATTATGGGCTGTTTCCATGACAATATTGTCATCAGTTAATCCAATGCTAGTACCGTGATGTTCATCTTCGAATCTTTCAAATAATGCGCCTACTTCATAAGTACCTGTGCCAATGTGTGGACCAAATGATAATAATTCAGAGGACGATGGCGCACGTTGGGACTGCGACAATGACAAGCCAAGATTGTAGCCATCGGTGAAATCCCACACTATGCCGGCAGAAAAACTCACCGGCTTAAATACATGAGACACTTCAAAATTTCGTATCACTTCTTCATGGCTGTCATGGCTATCATGATGTTTACCTTCATGGCCGCCCATTAAGGTAATATCAGGTAATCTGACTTTATTGGCGCTAATTTCGGTATGCTCAATACGAGTGCCTAATTGCAATAAGAAATTACCAAAGTGGCGTTCTTCCATCCAGGCTAACGCTATAGAGTCTGTCGTAGAAGGTGGAGTAAATGCTTCTATACCAACCGCTTTAAAATCACTTTCTTTGTAATGTACGCTGAAACCACCGCGCCACTCCCAGAAATCTTGATGCAAAAGTTCTACTCGTGCTTCTAATGATTCATTATTAAACGTTGTACCTGGTATGCCTAACTCAACCTCGTGATGTTTATAATCAGTATAAGCGACCTTAGTGTTAAGTGATTTTATCACATTATTATTTAAATGGAGTTCACTGAGTAATTGCCAACGGTGCTGAGTTAAGTCTGCGAGTACCGCAATATCTTCATCACCATGACTATGACCAGGAATACCATATTCTTGCTGTAAGTTTTGATAAGACAAACCAATAAAGCCTTGTTCAAGCAAATAACTTGTGCCTAAGGTAAAACCTTTCGATTCTGAGGCTGAATTTTCTACTTTATCAACACCATTTTTTTCAGGTATAGTGTAGTTATCAGCTTCGCGCCAAAAAACATCTGCATGAAATGCAATATTATCAATACCTGTATTTACACTACCTGAGACTTGCTCTTGACCATTACCACTGTTTGCCTCAACTAACCATTCCCCCTTAGTTTCAATGCTAGTTGGTACACGCTCATCAACAACATTTACTACTCCACCTATGGCACCACTGCCATAAAACAATGTCGCTGGCCCACGTAAAACCTCAATACGTTCGCTGGTTGAGGTTTCGGTAGATACCGCATGATCAGGGCCGACACGTGAGGCATCACCAGCATCTAAACCATTTTGAGTTATCAGTACTCTTGGTCCATCTAAGCCACGGATAATTGGCGTCGAAGCAACACCGCCATGAAAGTTACTGTGCACACCCACTTCTTTAGCCAGAGTGTCGCCTAGTGTATTGGCTTGGCGCATTCTTAATGATTCACCGTGTAATACTGTAATAGGTAAAGCTGACTCTATATTTGAGCTATGAAAAGGTGTCGCAGTCACATCAACTATTTCAATTGCTGACTTATCTAATTTGATTGATAAGTCAGGGTTTTTCGAATCACTTACAGCGACCGTAATATTTTTATGAACATATGCCCGTGCGGTAATATGTAACTCGTAATCTCCTGGTTTTACGTTAAGTGTAAAGCTACCTGTATTATCTGTTTTAGTGGTGTTATTGGTACCCATAATTTTAACAATAACATCACTTAATAATTGCCCTTTATCATTAGCAACTTGGCCAGTGATTTGCTCTGCTAATACTTGTGTACCTGAAATAGCGAGGGCAATAGCACTCGCTAACAATGTCAACTTCTTCATAGAATCCACTCAAAATATAATGTGATAACATAACAATTTCGATAATGTTATATTATCACATTACCAAAAGCAACATGTGTTCACATACTTTTAACAAGTAGTCACTAAACCCTAACTTTTTCATCATTAATATTAGGCTAAACGTGCAATATTACATATTGACATACACATAAATACAAATGATAATTGAACTCATTACTATTACCATTACTGTTTCGGCTAGGTGTGCAAAATTATGTGAACCTATGCTGCCACTCCTTATTAGGAGTTATCGGAGTTTCCTTGCTTTTCCCCACACCTACTCATGACTCTCGAGTAATTAGTCACGCTGGTTACGCGTTATTACTTAGCATACTGTTGCCAAACAGTGCATTTTCAGCTGATCGAAGTAATAAGACTGATATAAATATAAGTGCTACTCATGACATTGAAAAAATTGAGGTAGTAGGTCGTGATTCGACAAAAGCGATAGTTTCATCTGGTTTTAAAGTGGATGTATTGCTTACCGAAGAATTTAAAAACTCAAACTATAATTTACTACAAATATTGCAAAGCTCACCTGGCATTAATGTTAGGCAAAGTGGCGGTTTAGGCGCTGAATTTAATTTATCTCTTAATGGTCTTTCGGGTAATCAAGTACGTTACTTTATTGACGGTATTCCCATGGAAGATTTTGGCTCCGCGTTAACTTTTCCCGCTAACTTAGCCGAACAAATTGAAGTCTATAAAGGTGTAGTACCTATTTCTCTTGGCGCTGATGCCTTGGGTGGTGCCATTAATATTATTACCCCCTCTTTTGATCAGGACTTGCTTGATCTTTCGTACACTTATGGCTCTTTCAATACACACAAGGCAAGTATTTTCGCTAATAAAATTTTCGACAATGATGTCTTTATACGTGTTTCAAGTAATGTTGAACATTCTGATAATGATTATCAAATGAATAACGTTAATAGCACTGACGAGTTAGGTAATATTACCGGCAGTATGAGCGCCAAGCGTTTTCATGACGAATACTCGGCAGCAATGATCAACGTTAAATTTGGTGTGATAAATAAATGGTTTGCTGATGAGTTATCAATTGGTATTACTGGCGCAAAAAACCGTAATAACGAGCAACATACAACCACTTCAATAAATAATGTTTTTGGCAAGCTTAACAGTGAAACAGATACGCAACTTGTATCTGCCATTTACAAAAAGAGCTTCGATGCCCTAGCTATCTCAGCTTACGTACTTACCGGTAAAAATGAGCAACTGATTAACGACACCTATAATCGAGATTACAATTGGATGGGTGAGTACACTCTTAAGGCTGATGAATTACAAGGAGAGCTAGGTACAAAATCTTTATTTACTGTTACTGATGACATATTTCGAGCAAATATTTCTGCACAATATCAACTGAGCAGTGACAGTATAATTCAGCTTAGCCATAGTAATAATTACTTAAAAAAAACCGGTAATGATGAAGTAAATTTAAATAATACGGTTTTTAGTTTACCCAATTGGATAAGAAAATCCGTTACTGGTTTAGCTTTTGATAGCAAAGCACTAGACAAAAAATTGCAGTGGAATGTTTTTGCAAAATATTACGATTTTCAAGGTGAAATTAATGCTGAGCAATCGATAGACTACAATATTCAAAATGTAAAAAGTGAAGTCGACTTAAGTGAGATGGGCTATGGCACATCAATCAGCTACCAAGTTCAGCCAAATTGGTTAGTAAAAACATCGTATGAACTTGCTTATCGCATGCCTGAAGCAGAAGAAATTTTAGGTACTGGTAAATATGTACGACCAAACCCTTATTTGAAACCAGAAGAAAGCCACAATCTGAATATTGGCTTATTAACTGACTTTAGCTCACTAAATACCGTCCACCGCATTGAAGCGAATGTTTTTTATCGAAACTCCAGTGATTTTATTAGATACCTGCCAGATCGCATTATTTACGGCATATATTCTAATTTGCAGGAAGTTGAAACTACAGGTATTGAAGGCTCGTATTACCTGCAATTTTTTGAGAATTATTCACTGAAAATTAATGGTACCTATCAAGATTTAATCAACAAATCACAAGTAGATTATGAAGGTGTTGAGGATCTTAATTACGGAAAACGTATGCCTAATGAACCCTACCTATTTGCAAATGCCCGTTTAGCAGCAAATTTTGAAATTGCCAATAATGACCAATTATCCCTTTTTTGGACGACCTCTTTTGTCTATGAGTTCTTCTTAAACTGGGAAGGCAATGGTGATGAAGATCATAAGTTAAACATTCCATCACAGCTCACTCATGACCTCGATATTGAATATAGCTTTTCCGATGGCAGTTACAGCGTGTCGTTATCTGCACGCAATATATTTGATGCCGAAGTTTTCGATAATTTCAAGATTGAAAAACCTGGTAGAGCCTTCTACCTAAAATTACGATACCTTTATTAACCTTTAAGGACACTCATGTTTAAATTAAAAACTGTAGGCTTGCTCATGGCAACCTTAACTTTAACAGCCTGTGGCAGTAGCGACAGTAACGAAAAAGAAGAAGAAGTAATTCTTCCGCCTGTCGCTGTAGAGCCGGGCCCATTTACTTTTGCTTTTAAAACGACAGGAGATAAAGAACCTGAGTATTTAGTTACTCAAGATTCAATTACAACAGAGGCTTTAACCGCTGATAATAAAGGTATAGAGCAACAAGGCTGGAACTATTTCTTCCCTGTTGGTAATACCTTATTCACTGTCGGTTATGAAAACAATGAAGCAACATCATACAAAGTTGATGCTAATAATGAAGTAGCCAAATTGTCTTCTTTTGAATTCACTAATACTTTAGAAATGTTTGGCTCAGTGGATGATAAGATTTTACTCGCCACCGATGCACCAAGAGATGGTAATCATACTAAACGTACCCTCTACAGTGTAGATGCTGAAACAGGCTTGGTCACCAGTAAAGTAAGCTATAGCATTCATGATGTAGATACTGGCACCAAAGGCGAAGGAACTGTCGGTTATCCAACAGCGTTAATTCAACGTGGTGATCTACTATTTATCTCTTTTCATAAAATGGATGATGCCGGTAGTTGGGGAACACCTGAAGCTGATAGTGCTTTTGTTGCTATTTACGATTACCCACTAACTGAAGGCGCAACACCAAAAGCGATTATTGCCGATGATAGAACCAGTAACATTGGTGTAAATGGTAATATTGGCTTAATTAAAACAGATAGTGGCGACTTATATAGCATGTCTAACGGCTCAGCTGCTGTTGGTTTTACCCCTGCTTCGACTAAACCCTCAGCTATTTTACGTATTAACAATAATGAAGAAGTTTTTGATGCTAACTACTTTTTCGATATAGAAGCAGCGACCAATGGCGGAAAAATATTCTGGTTTGATTATGTTGGTGACAATAAAGCGATAGCCCGTATTATTACTGATGACACAGAAGCCGCAGTATGGGGTGCTTATACTAAAAACCAGATTAACCACAAACTTGTCATTATAGATTTAGTTGCTCAAACAGTCACTGATATTGACGGTGTACCTTTACATCATAAACGCTGGACATCACCCGTTGAAATAATGGATGGTAAAGTTTATGTCAGTGTTGAAACAGCTGACTCTGCATTTGTTTATGAAGTTGATATTAATAGTGCTACCGCAACTAAAGGCGTAGAAATTAAAGGTAAAACAATTAAAGGATTCTACGACTTATATCACTAGTCTCCACTTTAATACGGTAAAAATACCCGTTAGCTTTCAAGGTGCTAAGATGAAAGGTTGATTATTCAGGGGAGTGTGATCCTACATTCTCTAATAATCTACATCCGCATAGCACCTTTGTAAATTTCAGTAACGATTAAACCCTTAACGTGACCGTCATCATATTAAGGGTTTTTCTACCTAATATTTCATGAAAAAAATAGCCTTAATACTATGAAAAAAAAATTACACCAATGGCATTCTTATAGCGCACTTATCGCTATGATACCTTTGTTTCTCATCTCTATTACAGGCAGTATTTTGGTATTTAAAGTCGAGTTAGACACTTTATTAATGCCAGAAAAAATGTCTATTCCCTATGACTCTCCTTCAACAAGAATTTCATTAGATACCTTAATGGCTACAGTAAAAAGGACTTATCCTGAACATGAAATAGGTAGCTGGGAAATATTTACCGATCACCAAAGAACAGATACCGCAAATATCATCGCTCACCAAACAAATGAATGGTCTAAGCTCTATTTAAACCAATATACGGGGGAACTATTATCAGATCCCGTTGGCCTTTCTGATAATTTAACCGACTGGTTATTAGACTTACACTTTAAGTTATTACTTGATGCCAACGGCATATTTTTAGGCGCTCTTGTGTCTATGCTTTTATTGTTTCTTGGTATTAGTGGCATTATTTTATACCGTAAATTTTGGTTATACTTTTTTACCTTAAGAGTAAAAGCAGCCACTCGAATATTCTTTAGTGATATCCATAAAATGATTGGTATTGCCAGCTCACCAATTATCATCATATTAGCGTTTACCGGTGCTTATTGGAATATTGCTGAAGTTATTCACGAAGTAGAAGAACATGTAATAAAAACACCCCATATCGTGACGAAATCACTACATAATCAAGATATTTCGCTACAAACTCTTTATGAAAAAACTAGTACTACCATTAATGACTTCGAGGCTACTTACTTGCTAATGCCTTATGATCCTGAAATGCATATTACCTTCTATGGTAAATTGAATACCAGCAACCCGTTAAATAGTAACTATGCCAGTAGCATTAATTATGACAAAAATTCTGCTGAAGTTGTTAGCTCACAAGATGTCAGAAATGCCAGTGTTGTCCACGTTGTGGTTGATAGTTTTCGTAAGTTACACTTTGGCCATTTTGCCGGTTTAACCAGTAAATTGATTTGGTGCATACTCGGCTTGAGCCCCATTATTCTAGCTTGCACCGGGCTATACCTTTTTTGGTTTCGTAATCGCCAAACTATTGCAAAAGCGAGACAACGACAACTTGCCGCCGCAGTTCTTTGAAATAGGGGGCGATATATATATCCGTTACCATTCAAGATGCATGTTTCAGAGTGTTTGAGCAATTTCAATTCAAGGCATATCAATGTAGCAATGGTTATTCCATTACAAATTGATGTAACGATGAAGTGATGTTGCTCAAGCACTTCTGCGATGGGTTTTAAATGACTTTATGGGGCGTTAAAGAACAAAAATATAGAGTGACTATGTTTACGTTCTTCTCCTTGCCTAAAGCCATTTAAATTCCCACTGAAATCGAGCACTTTGAATGGTAACGGGTATAACACTGCGCGCCTGATCAACGGCACTTACGCAATCATTAAACATGCTTGATATTTCAATTTCGGTCATGAAATTGACTTACATGAGTGTTAGAATAACGACAGAATTAATTTTATCTCCCCTACTGAGAATGTTGTGACTCTTCAAGAAAAAAATGTACTGCTGTTCGATCTCGATGGCACTTTAGTTGATAGTGCTCCTGATCTTGCATTAGCGGTTAATAAAACATTGTTAGATTTTGGTAGAGCTGAATTTGACCAGCACACTATTCATCATTGGGTTGGCAACGGTGCCAAGGTATTAATTGAACGCGCGTTATCTGGCTCTGCAGAAATAGATCCACAGTTAGACCCTGCACTTTCTAAAGATGCTTTAGCAATTTTTTTAGCACATTATCAGCAGTGCTTGTGTGTTGAATCAAGACTTTATGATGATGTAAAAGACGGTCTACTTACTTTAAAAAATGCAGGTTTTCGCTTAGCAATTATTACCAATAAACCAGCCGTTTTTATCGAACCCATTTTAACGGGTTTAGGTATTAATAACATGTTTGAATTGTTAATTGGCGGAGATAGCTTACCAGAGCGGAAGCCACACCCAGCACCATTACATTATGCCTTGGAGCAACTTAAAGTTTCTGCTGAGCAATGTGTGATGATAGGTGACTCTAAAAACGACATCTTAGCCGCCAAAGCAGCAAACATAGATAGTGTTGGATTAACGTATGGTTATAACTATGGTGAAGATATCAACCAATATCAGCCACAGTGGTGTTTTGATTCATTTGCTGAGCTACTGACAGCGCTGAAACGTTAACCTACATTGAGTTACGTTAGTTTATTCAAACTTGCTCAAATATTCTCTCGCTTATTCAAGCGAGGTTTTAAAAATTTTTTGCCAGAGCAATAGGATAATCACGCTGTTCGGCTAAAGCTATTGCTTTAGCCGTTACTTCAGCTGAAGAACATTGCTGACTTATGGGGAAGTAATGCTCAGTTAAATAGTCTCCCAGCTCTGACGCATCAACTAATTCACACTCAACAAGATTATTTAATATTGCATCAGCTGCTGCTAAAGCGGATGATGCTTTAACTATTTCGGTGCGCGCATAGTGCTGACCATAAAACGATACATCAGCAGCACGTAAATCAGCATCTTCTCCTGGAATTTGCTGAGCACCAAAGAGTGGTTTGGCTGCAACCTTTGCGGTATTAAAATCAGGAATGAACTGGGCAATATGTCCAATTGAACCTAACGTTCTATTGGTAATTAATTGCTCTGGCCACTGTTTATCAATCTTTTCGATAAAACGTTGTGCCAATTGTGGCTGGGCACTGTTATTACAGCTTGCCACTAACCCTTGATCGAATAATGTAATGTCTTGAGTCATGCCATGTAATTGAAAGTAACCATCAGGATAAGGCGTTAATTGCGCCATACCTTGCGGCGTGCCTCGCTCACCATAAAACACTATTTCAGGCCATAAACCTTGGCATTGGGGCCAATGTGCAACATAAGCGGCTTTAAATTCCACCATACGTTTTCGCTTGGCACTGACCATGTCATCAATTTCACCACTTTTAAAACCACAGGCATTAATGACATAATCAAAATGCTTATGCTCAATATTCGGACTTTGCTGATGCTGGGTTGAGACTTGCCAACCAGATGAATTGTTTTGCGGGGTGATAGCAACAACTTGTTGGCTGGTTTGTAGATGACAACTCGGTAAAGCGTCTATTGCTAAACTGGCTATTGCAGCAAAGCGAAAGGCAGACAAACCGTATTCTTGTACCAGTAATACGGGAAATTTAATACTATCTAAATCCACACTTTGTGCAAAGGTTACTAACCAATCGCTATCATTTTTTGCAACTTTAGGTGGGACTAGGTCAAGTAAGTTATCAAGTTCCGCTCGAGAAAAAAATCTAAAATAATTTTCTGGTTCACCGAGTACCTTGTTACTACTGTCTTGAGCAACAAGTTCGCTATATCTTGCGCGTAACTTCTCTAAACGAGGTAGTAAATCTGTCGGTTCGCCATGATCCGTTTTAGGCAGTGCGATCAGTGTTGGTCGAATATTAACACTTTGTGGATAGACTTTTACTGTATCTATCGATTGCTGTAATAAAGTAAGACATTGCTGATCACAAATTTCACGATATAAATTACCACCTGCATGTAAATGGCAGATTGGAGGACCGTTAACTAAGCTTGGGCCCTTTTCTATTAATGTAGTATCTAAACCCAGTTCAGCAAAGCGCAAAGCAATGGTTGAACCTGCAACACCACCACCAATGATGGCAATTTTTACATCTGAGCTAAGCAATGGCTGATGTTTGGGTGATATTGTCTTCATAGAAGTTTCGAATATGTTTTCATGGGAGGTATTTTACTTGGATATACTGCGTTTGCGTAGACCTAGATACAAATATTTACTCAAATTTTTATTTTATTTTTACAACAGAAAAATAATGCTACTTAACTGACTTGTTTAACTACACCATTTGAGGATTTCTGCTGATAATAGCGCTCAATACAGTTATTGCACACACAGCTTATACCTTTAAACTCAGTAGGTATTCTGGCCAAAAGTGCTTCAGGAACCTGAGTATTCATACACCAGCAACCACTGCTAGCTTTAACATCGCAGCGATTAACTTTGTTGCATAAAGGGCAAATACTGTCATCATTTTTGTCAGTCATAATATTCAATCTACTTGATTACGGGTGATAAAAAACTAATAGCTTCTAATAGTTTGCTGAATAGTATAGCTTCTACTAGAAAGCCATGTTTTTCAGACATAAAAAACGACCCGTAGGTCGTTTTTTATTAGCTAATTTATCTACTCACCCAAAGTAAGTTTAGGTATTAGCTAAGCAGAAAAACTATCTGACTTTTTACTGCGGATTTTAACCATGAAAGCTAATGCGAAAAGCATAAGTAACAAAGCTGCTGGCTCAGGTACGCTAGTAGAAGGACGATTAACGCTTACTACACCATCAACTACGTCATTTGCACACGACATTGCCCAACTAAACGCTAATTGTGAAGCATTTTGAAAAGCATCAATACCACTTACGTTAAAACTAAAGCTAATTTTATCTGTTTTCTGAACCCAACCACCATCATCGTAAGTCCATTTACCGTAATTATCTACAGACCAATTTCCTTGCGTCGTATCACCAGTTGTATGACCTGCCATAACCTCACCTGAACCAGTGTTACTATATTTACCATGATATTCTTTAGATGATAACGTAGGGTTTTTATTAACATCAAGTGCAGTTAATCCGCCTTGGTTATCCCAATGCTTATTTCCAACATGGTTACTATTAGAATAGTAGCCCTTTCTGCCACTATCAGATAAAACAAAAGCGTAATCTAATGCATTAAGATCGCCTGTAGTGCCTATGAGTAAATCACCCAGTACGATATTTCTATGGCGACCTCCGTAGACTTGGTTATTGTAACCAACAAAATTAGTATAAATATCAACGGTAATGAGATCATTCGCTGCCCATTTAACGTCCATTTTATTTATTTCATAGTTTGAACCACCAATGGTATCACCCTGTGCATCATTAATCGTTGTATCAACGAGAAAGTCGGCGGAAAACACATTGGCAGAAACAGATAGGGCTGCTAATGTACAAATTTTTAATACATATTTAAATAAAGTCATCTTTAATACGGTACCACTTTAAAATTTATCACTGGGCGGGGTGCTTTTCTTAGCACTCATGCTTAATTCATCCTTAATGCACCCGACTATGGGCAATTATTGTACCATAAATTCAAAATATTAATATCACAATATCTTACATGCATTACCTTTATTAACATTAAGATAGAATATTTCATTGTAAAAGTGTGCAAACTCCTAAAAGGTTTATCAACTAAGTGACTATCGGTGTTACAATTTTATTTGTCCCACCGTGTTGTTATTTTGTCTGATGATATTTAGCTTTCGGTAAGATAAACAGGCATTACACCATTTAAAACACTTTATTAAAATCGGTATAACATGAATATAAAGAATAGCTTGTGTGCTTCCCTAATCTCATTAATGTGTATTTCATCTTTAAGTTTTGCTAGCGAAAGTCTTGATGCCAGTTACGAAAAAGCGCTAATTGCTTTTCAAAATGAAGAGTTTTCTAGTGCGATTATCCATTTAAAAAATGTTATTCAAGAAAAATCCGATCATATGCCGTCGCGGGTTTTAATGGCGCAAATACTTATTACCCAAGGCAATGGTTCTGCGGCAAAAATAGAACTCGACCGAGCAAGAGATGGCAAGGTTGATGATGACCGATTAATAACCTTGTATGGTCAAGCTTATATCTTACAAGGGAAATATGACGAGGCCCTAAAAGTCGCACAACTAGGTCAACGTAATGAGCAAATAGAAAATGAATTATTGCTTATTAGAGGACAGGCTTACATTGGCAAAAAACAATATCAGCTAGCTGATAAAGCTTTTATTACCGTACTGAGTTTACAACCGAAAAATCAATTGGCGTTATTAGGTAGAGCGCAAATTGCTTTACATGCATCAAAAGTTGAACAAGCGCTAACCTACATAGATTTATCTCTTGAGAGTATAAAACCTTTTATTAATGGCTGGATATTAAAGTCAAAAATTTTACACCGTTTAGGCGATCGCCAAGGTGCACTACTTGCTATTGATGAAGCTCTCAAAATTAATGATAAGCACTTATCTGCACGTTTGACCAAGGCTATGCTGCATATTGAACTAAAAGAATATCAACAAGCCATTCCGCACGTAAACTATATCATTGCCGAAATTGACAACGAACCAAGAGCTCGTTATTTAGAAGCAATAATCAATGCAAACTTACCCAGTAATGACAAAGAAAAAGATACTGCCGACAATGATAAATTATCAGGAGTCATTGCGACTTTAGCGGCTGTACCACCGGAAGTAATGAAAAACACACCCGATTATTTCTTCTTAGCCGGGTTAACTAATTTTCAATTCGGTAACTTAAATGATGCTCATCGCTACCTCACTTATTATTTAAATTATATTGAATTTGATATTGATGCGGTGCGCATGTTGGCCAGTATTGAAATAGAACAAGGTGATTTAAATTCAGCGCGAAATTTACTGAGTAAAACAAATGTCGCCCGACCGGGGAACCCCGACATTCTGACTCTGTTAGGCTTAACCTATTTACAATTAGAAGAAAGTGCCAAAGCACAGTTTTATTTTAAAAAAGTGGTAGATAGCTACCCTTACTCAACAGTTAGTGTTAGTAATTTAGCTCGCAGTAAAATGCAATCTGGCGATTATGAAGCAGCCATAGACGTACTATCTTCCATTAAAGATAATGAAATAAATGGTACTCAAATTAAGCTATTGCTGATTGATTCATACCAAAACACTCAAAATTACTCCTCTGCTATCGGTATTGCTAAAGCGCTAATTGCCAAATTCCCAGAAAATGGTTTTTTTCAACAACGTATTGGTATGCTCTATGGTTTAAATAGGCAGTTACCTGAAGCCCGTGCTGCATTTGAAAAATCACTGGAATTAAGCGATAAAAATATCATTGCTATGGTGCATTTAGCGCGAATGGATAATATTGCCGGTGATTTTGATAAAGCATTAAAATTTTTAGAGGCTAAACTAGCTATCTTTGATAACAACACCCTGTTGATGACTGAAATATCTGACAGCTATTTATTTAAAAAAGATATCGATAATGCTTTAATTTGGATACAAAAATCATATGCACAAGACCCTAATGATTTTTACGTGGTATTAAAATTAAGCCGTATTTTGGCGAAACAAAATAAGCTCGATGAAGCTGTTGACTTAATTGATGAATTTATTGGATTAAATCCCAAACAGCCACAAGCCTTATTAACAATTGCAGAGCTGTATCAACAACAAAATAAACCCCACCAAGCGGTCTTAGCATTAAGAGACTACGTTGAAAAATCGCGTAAAAAAGCAAGTGCGCTTATAATTCTCGCTAAAGCACAGCTAAAATCCAAGGATAATGCCGGTGCAATTAACTCTTATAAAAGATCGATGATCGCTGATGATAGATACTTGCCTGCATATTTAGGGCTGGTAAATATTACCATTAAAAATAAAAATGAAGGATTTTCACTGAGCCTAATATCATCCATCGCAGATATTACTCAAAGTGATAGTTTACCCTTAGTGCTAAAAGGCGATTTATACCTTGCATTAGG
>Ga0209292_1003179_pt1 | contig 18216 bp, 18 predicted proteins | sample GOMGulsemesocosm_2_FD_184634 | JGI IMG/M metagenome (GOLD analysis project Ga0209292, IMG submission 184634) | Methane-oxidizing microbial communities from mesocosms in the Gulf of Mexico - GOM9C Gulf of Mexico (SPAdes) (version 2) | ecosystem: Environmental > Aquatic > Marine > Cold seeps... | reverse complement strand
CCTCATGCAGCACAATATCGGTATGCAGAAACTCAGCAGCCTCCGCAGAGCCTTGCACTTTTTTCGCGCTACGCTCCAACATTTCGGTTTCAAACTCAGTTAACACACGGTTCCTCAAGCCAGCTTCGCGCCATTGAGACAAGGGTCTACATTCTTTGGTAATCACCCTAGCCAGTGCCAGGGCATCCAGCAGCGCTTGATTCGCGCCCTGTCCTTTGAATGGACTCATAGGGTGTGCAGCGTCTCCAATCAAGGTCACGTTAGCCCCTTTCTGCAACAATTCTGGCTCGAGTAACGCGCGGTCATATACAGGATAACCAGAAACCAGCGCTTCCGGTGTCGCCGTTAATATCTGCGGAATAGGCGCGTGCCACTGACATCGATGAATCGCTTCTTCTTTCAGCGCTTTAGGGCCTTGCGCACTCAACGCTTTGGCTTCGTCTTCTGGCATTGGAAAACTAAGCTGCCACATTACCGAGTCTGCGTCATAAGGCATGATGTAGATGCGCTCATGACCATTCGCAGTTTGGAATACCGTGGCGGAGTCTAGCAAAGCACGATCGAAACCTTCGCTATCACTATCATCAGTACTAGCACTTTCGATAGCACTCCCTATAGCAGACAGAGGACAAATCCCCAGAATCGCGATACAGCCTAAATAATTTAATGGCGAAGCTTCATCACCCACCAGCAACTTGCGCACCGAACTACGAATGCCGTCCGCCCCAACGATAAGATCTGCATGGGCGTACTTCATCTCACCATCAACCTGAAAGCTCAAATCAACACCTTCACCCTCAGATTGTTTAAAGTCGACCAACTGGTGCCCCCACTGCACCGCATCATGTCCACCGAGCTGTTCGAGTAGCGCTAAACGTAAAGACTGCCGAGCGATATGCACATTGGTGCGTTTCGGTAACTTTCTCTCGTCTGACGGCACCCATTTTCTGATGCCCCATTCACCGAGTACTTTGCCTTCGGTCGTATGCACCACATGTCGAGTTGAAATAATGCCGTCCTCTAACGAGAAAATACCCAGACCCTCGATAGCTCTACTCGCTTGCTGCAGCGTAAGCCCGTATCCTTGAGATCGCGCATCGAAACCGCTATCGCGTTCATAAAGTGTAAAAGGTATGCCACGGTGCAAGCAAGCTACAGCAAGGGCCACCCCACCGATTCCACCGCCAATGATGGCAAGGTGTGGGTAGTTTTCTTTATCTGGTCCATCAACGAAGGCTGGGATAGCAGAACGGATCAGCCCGGAACCTTTGCAGTTCGAGCAGGCATCAAGATGGGCTTTAGGGCGAACAGGCGCTACCCCTTCACGGTTGGTTTGTTCAAATTGCTCTAGTTCTCGCTGGTAGCGAAGTCTTACTTTCTTACGCAGGCGTTTACTTACTTTTCCGCGTCCCTTACATTCAGCACAAATATTCCAGTGGTTCTCTTCAATCTTCAACTTTTCTACCTGCCCTATATTTAACCCGCGATTGGTTACACTCAAATAAGAAAACTCTCAGCTGTTAAAGCGACTACTCTGGCTGATATTAAAGCCGAAAAAGTTAGGCTGACAGTTAATCTAAAAGCTAAGGTGTGATTATAACGTTCATTACGGTCTATAACCGTTTAACTGGTAAATACTTAGATATTTATTGATACAGGCTGTATTTGCAGCGAATTATTAGGTTTTCTACAGTTGGGAGACGAACGTTCGAGCCGAAAGGCTAATATAAGAAGGATAATGACGTTAACAAATAACGGGGGCTTCGAGCTTGTTCAACACCCAAATAAGGTGCCGACTGCGCGAAGCCAGCACACGTTTGGAGTCTATCTTAAATACCTTGTTTAACAGCTTGTTAGCATACTTATATACTAGCGTTGTTTTAATGCTGCAACAGCTAAGCCCGATATAATAAAGGTTAATCCGGCTCCAATATTTAATCCGTTAATAATTCGAGGTTTTTTCTGTAACCAACCAGTAAGTCGTGATGCAAAAATCCCCATTAACGCAAAGCCTACTGCCGTTAACAAAGCAAACCATACACCGTAAACAAGCATTTGGGTAGTGACTGAGCCGAGTTCGGGATTAACAAATTGTGGAATAAATGCAAGTACAAACATGCCTGGTTTTGGGTTGAGTGCAGCGGATAAAAACCCTGTTGTGAAGATACTAGTAAGTGGTTGTTTGTCAGTTGGTGTTAAGTTTATAAGACTTCGTGATCTTAATACTTTAATACCTAGCCAAATTAGATAACCGGCACCGATGAGCTTTACAATGATAAAGGCTAGCTCAGAAGTTTGTATTAATAATGTAAGTCCAAATGTTGCAGTTAGTATATGAAATAAAATACCGACTCCGGATGCAGCTCCGGAGAAACATGCTGCAAGTTTACCTTGGCTGAGACCTCGGCCAATTGCCAAAATATTATCTGGTCCCGGTGATATAACTAAAACCAAACACGCCAATGTATAAGTGATCCAAACTTCTATCGGGAACATAGAGCCTCCTTGAGTATGTTAACGCCCAAATAAGGTGCCGACTGCGCGACACCTATTCTTATATGTTAGGTAATACTTTTTGCCTTAATTAAATAGAAAGCAAATAGTGCTATTAAAATTGAATCGAATATTATTGTTACGGCTGCCTTTTCAATATACTGCTCGCCGAAAATAACAATTAATGAGATAAATGCAATTTTGCTGATGCCGACGATCACTAGGGATAAATTCCGATACACAGGCTTAAATGCGCCATAAATCAATAATACCCCCATTAAGAAAATCAAAAAACCCCAGCTCCTAACAACAACCTAGCCCAATGGTTCAGTAATAGCTTCTCCAAAGATACTGATTAGCGCTGCTTGAGGTGCAAAAACCGCAAAGATCATTGAACAAGTCAGTAAACCTGCAATAACCATGATCCATTTTATTTTAGTAATGATGTTCACATAAACTCCTGACTCTTTGTGTCAACTAACGCCATTTTAAGTGGCAATTTATTTTTTGCCTAAAATTCGCTGTAAACCTTGTGCGAAAAAATCAACTTTATCAGCACGAATAGCTCGGCGTAATGCTTTCAGCAGCTCTCTTCGCATTCTCAGTTTAGTGCGTTTATGCGCTTTTAAATCCAGAGATGCAAACTGTTTAGCCAATTTTAGAGCCTCTGCGTAGAGCTCTTCTTTCGGTACTACCTTGTCCAAAAACCCAGCTTCAACGGCGGTTTGTGGATTGTACAATTCAGATAACAATACCGCTCTGTCAAAATGTGCGGGTCTCAAACGTTGACGACAAATTTCAATCGCTGAATGCGGCATCGTTAAACCAATTTCGACTTCGTTAGCCACTATTTTAACTTGCCCTTCAACCCCGATACGATAATCACCAGAAAGTAATAAGAAAGATCCCATTGCCAGTGTGTGTCCATTACAAGCGATCACAACGGGTGTGGGAAAGGATAACAATCGCTTTGACAGCTCAAAGCCGCCGATCAACATAGTGAATGTATTTATCACACCGGTTTTTAAAATCTTTAAGTCAAACCCGGCACAAAAAATATCATCACTACCCGTCAATAGGACAACGGCATTCGCTTTTTCGGCTTTATCTAAGGCTTGATTAAGCTGGCGTAACATTTCCGGTGAAATCACATTGCCTTTGCCATCGTCCATGACAATAGTGGCGACTGCATGTTCTATGTTGCAGCTAACTATGGTTGGTTTTACTTGGTGCATTTGTTTTCCTTAACGCCTGAATGGGAACACATTACCAACTCAACAGAGTAAGATAAATAGCCAAGTTTTCTCAAACTCGAGTCCAAGTTCCATACTTTTCTTTCGCCTAGCGCTTTAAACACGCGCCCAATTCAGAGGTTTCGTTCTATGTTCCCAATCTAAATTAAACTCTAGAAATTCCAAATAGAATTCCTTGGCTTTAATTTCATCAAAGCTTCTTAAAATTGCTGTTGTATTTCCAAACTTCATTTCGACTCCTATTTACCAACAGCAGCATCAGCAACAACCCTTTAATATTCTTTATGAACAACACCTTATCAATTTACGACTGCAAGGTAAACGTCCTGCAAGCATTGATGGTTATTCTCCTGCAGTGCGACACAATTCGAATTACTTTTATCGTAGTCCTGACAGTTTAATGACAGCTAATCTAAAAAATTAAACGCCTAGCCGATATCTGACTGTGTTTGTTCTCGTTACTGCCCGCGGAAACGAAAATGTATATATCTGGTACCCGTATTACCTTTTTTCATTATTTTATGTCAGTGCTGATGGCAATTTTGTCTGCGTACATAGCGGAAAGCTTTTGTATTTGGCTTGGCCTGAATAATGGTTAAAAACAGGGGTTATAGGTATTTCGGCATCAATTGCAACTGCAGAAGGTAACCTTAAACTGGCTAATCTGGACGCCGAAGCTAAATATCTGGCTAGCCAGGAAGGTAACGACGCTGATTATGATCTGCAGGTGTTGAAGAACCAGCACGAATCGATAATGGATGAAATTATTATTATGGTATTTTTTGGGGTTGTTCATTGCGCATTTTGTGCCACAGCTGCAGCCGTATATAGCTGATGGTTGGCAGGCCATGGGTTATCAAGGGGCGGCCTGGTACTTTGAATTTGTGATTGTGAGGATTGCGGTTTCAACACTTGAATTGATGCGCTTGTTTCGGGCATTCAGGGGAGTAAGAACACCAAAGGGGTTGGTTAGTTCCCCTTGGTAAAACGGGTGCTGAAAAGCAATTAAGATGATTCGAGCCTTTACATAGAGTTCGATGAATAAATAAAAGCTACTATTAATTTGTAGTAGCTTAACTGTTAACTTTACAAAAAAAGTATGGCTAAATTGAAAATAACGCTTGGCATAAGGTGCACCACGATTAACCGACCAAGTGCACTAAACTCCATACAAAAACTGCCGAGTGTAACGCGTCACCTTTAACGCCTTTGTTATACAAATAAGTCAACCCATTAAATAAGTACTTGAAACGTAAGAAAGATGAAGTTCTTTCAATGACTCATATCTACTATTTGAAACTAAGTCGTTTGGTGAGGTTTTAAGATACTCTTCAAGATATTTCAATTCCAAGTACATTACATTACCTCTTAAACGCCTCAAAAAATTTGGAAGCGCGATATTATGGAGTTCCCAGTTTTCCTCCTCGATAAGCTCTTCCTCATTTTCTAATTCACAGCCTTTTTTTTCTGCCATAGTAGCGTTGACAAATGAATGATAACGCCTATTTGTATCATATAAAATTGAAAACATATTCTCGCCCCAATCTAGGTGTTGATATATTCTAGTCGCTATTTCTAAAGGACTTGATGAAGAATCAATATCTAGCGATAAATCAATGTCGTGATGATGAATCGTTTTTATCCGGTCGAAGTCTGCCCAATAATTGCTAATCTCTTGCTCTATCTGGTACAACAAAGCTTCATCAACCTTAAACATATTTTTTGTATTTTCACTTTCGTGTTGGAGCTTAATACTGTTTAACTTTTCTACAGAAAAAGCTTCTACATCATTTGTTTCAATATGATGAGCATAACAAAGCAGTATAAGGTTATTAAAATTTCTACGCTCATCGTTTGTTTGATTAGTGTTAAACCTCTCGCCTTTCGTTAAGGCCGCTTCTATATGACATACTTGTCCAACAAAATCATTTTTATGGTTAATCATTTCGCTTGTACATCCAGGAAATGCACATTGATTACCTGACTTGGCAAATAAAGCTCTTAATACACCAGCCTTAGGTGCTAATCTTTTTACATTTTCCATAACTACTCATGATTTGTATAACGCCTACAAATAGGTGTCGGCTGTGCGACACCTATTCTTATTTTCTATATTTATTCTTCCAATTTCTCAATCGCTGATTTAAACGAACACAAAAGGTTTTCTACTTGCGTCGGATGAAGTCGCTGGAATGGTTTTGGCATGTCGGCCATTGGAATTGATTCATTAGCAGAGCTACCTCCAGGAACTAGCCCCTTACTCTCTAAATGTTTAGCCCCTTCCTTAGATCCCGCATGGAGATAAACACGATCTGGTGTGATATTTAAGTAGGCAGCAATTCTTACTGAGCTATCATAAATGGCTAAACTACCAAAACCGCGAACCTTCTCTTTGTCAACAATTTTCATTATATCTTCAAAACTAACCGCTTTTTCAATTGTAGTCATTTTACTTTGTACTTTTGAGCCCACGAGCCTCATTATTGAAGCTTCAATCCCCCTTGGCTTATTATCACGTGCGATAAAATATTGTTGATGAGGATGTGTAATCTCGTGTACGTCACCATCTTCTTCGAGTTTAAACCTCGCAGAACAAGCGAACGTAATAACTTCAGAAAGACTATTCAAGCCTTTATAAAATGCCAAATATTTATTTAAGTAATCAAAGCGACTTTCAAAATGAAAAGCTAACTTTAAAGGATCCCCATCCGCATCGACAAATTTATAAATATGATGAGATTCATTAAAATAACGTTGTACCAAATTCTCTAATTGCTCTAAATATTTCATTTATTTCCTCCAAACTTAAATAAATTTAACGTTTGTATAACAGGACATTTCGATTCCCCAAATCAATTCACACTAAGAAATAGTAACTAATCAAATAAAAAGTAAAATAAAAAAAATAAAACCCCCAACCTTAGATTCAAATAATTCTGAGAAAGTGAGCAGTCCTGTAATTTATTGTTTAAGTCCTGTTAATTATTAACAAAGACAAATATACAACTGATTCTATTACTATTTTCATTTACTGCAAGTAAAGCACTACTCTTTAGTGGTAAACCGTGATGTAACTGAGGAATAAACAAATAACAATGCATGAAACCATAGCTTTTAATTAAAACGGATTCGAATCAAAAACTAATTAGATAAGTAATTTAGCGTCAACCACACAATACGATTTCCTTTTTCGTGCGCCACGCCACTTAAGTAACTTCGGGTTATTTACAAATGCAACAACACCATATAACTTAAGTGACTCAGGGTTAGTTAATGACTCTATTTTCAATTTACGTTACATCTAATGACAAAAGGAATTGCAATGAGTTATACAGTAATCACAGGCGCAAGTGCGGGTATCGGTAGTGAGTTCGCAACACAACTGGCGCAGACAGGGCAAGATTTAATATTAGTTGCGCGCCGTAAGGGCAAGTTAGAAGCGTTGGCAGAAACACTGCAACTCGAACATGGTATTGACGTTAAATGCTTTGCCATTGACCTTGCCGAACCAGCTGGCAGTGAAATATTAGCGACCGAGATCAGCATTAACAATCTTGCCATAAACGGCTTGATTAACAATGCTGGGTTTGGCGACCGTGGTAACTTTGCAGACTTACCACTGCAACGCCAAATGCAAATGATCCAATTAAATGTCAGCACCTTGGTCGAGCTCACCCATCGTTTAGTACCGAACATGCGTCAGCAAGACAAACCTTTCATCATCAATGTTGCGTCAACCGCTGCGTTTCAGGCTGGTCCCAACATGGCGATATACTATGCGACGAAGGCATTTGTACTGTCTTTTTCAGAAGCGATACACGAAGAACTACGTCATCAAGGTATTGCAGTCAGTGCGCTCTGCCCTGGTCCAACGCTGTCTGAGTTTGCCGCTGAAGCAAATATTACCGACTCAAACCTATTTAAAGCAGGCGCAATGACGTCGGCAGAAGTGGCGAAACAAGCCTTAGCCAACCGCCACAGTGCCATTGTCATCACTGGTATGAAAAACCAAGTCGGCGTACTGCTTGGCAAAGTCTCACCGCGCTTCATGACCCGTAAAATTGCTGGATGGTTGCAAGCCTAATGCAATGTATTATTAAAAGCCGCGCTACGACACCAGAGCAAAAAGCACTGCGTCTTGCCCAGATCATGGACGTCACCGCGGCACGTTTTACCACGCTCAGCTATGAAGAAGTTAACTTAAAGCATATTGCTGCAGATGTGGGGATCACCAAGGCAGCCTTATATCGATATTTCAGAAATAAAGAAACCTTATTTCTGGCTGTCTACACCCAAGAAATAGAAGGTTTAGCACAGACTGCAACAAGTGAAATGGATCAGCAATCGCTGACTGATTCAATCTGTAATACCTTAATCAAGCACCCGTTATTTTGTAAGCTCAGTGCCATCATGCACACCGCGCTGCAATGTAACTTAACGCTAGATGAAGCCCGCGAGTTCAAGACTAAATTATTGCATTTTATGCATCAGTACGCGGCCATGATAAGCGAACACTATGCACTGAATATCGAGCAAGCAACTGAATTGTTATTACAAGTACAGCAAGTGATTATTGGTTGTTGGCATATGAGCCATTCTGTCGGCGCGGTTGCCGAGGTGATCAAAGAAGGACCATTACAGTTATTTGAACTTAACTTTGCAGATATATTACACAGTCATATCACCCGACTCGTCGCGAGTTATCAATAGCACTCAGTCAGGCTCAGTCTCTTAAACAAGTTTTGTTAGGATCTGATTTTTGCCTGAGCGTTTCACTTTATACAATAAATCATCGGCCATTTTATACAAATCGAGCATATCCTTATCGGTACGCTTGATCGTCACCATTCCCAATGAAATTGTAACGTACCGATAGATGTCATTGCCTTTGTGCGGAATAGCCAACTCTTGCACAGCAAGGCGAATATCACTGACAAATTGTGATGCCATAATTTCATCATCAGCATAAAATAATAAGCCAAACTCTTCACCGCCTAAACGAAATATATAATCATCCGCGCGTAGTAACTTACTCTGCAATAGATTCGAGATAGTGACTAAGGCATTATCTCCTGCAACGTGGCCATAGTTATCATTGTATTTTTTGAAGTTATCAATATCGATAATGGCAAAATTTAATAACCGAGTATGACGCTGAGCTGCGCGTAAATTATCTGGAAATACACTGTTGAATTTACGTCGGTTGTACAGACCGGTGAGTGGATCTGTCATTGAGTAGGTTTCTAAACGGCGATTTTTTTCTTTTAATTCTGTTTTTTTCTTTTTAAGCTCAGTCACATCAAGCATAACACCGACAACACCAAGAATTTGGTTATCATCACCAAGCACTGACGCTTTATAAAACGAGAATATACGGATAGAACCATCAGCACATTTGACTGATGTTTCATAAACTTGCTTACCCGGATTTCTCATTAACAACAGATCTTTAGCATGATAGATTTCAGCTAATTCGTGCGGTATATATTCACCTAAATCGAACAAGGACTTGTTAATAATTTTGGCTTTATCTATGCCCAAAATTGTCTCAGCGAAAGCATCGTTACATTGCTGATAGACACCGTCAGTGTTTTTATAAAACAGCGGACTGGGAATGGTATCAACTAAGGTTTGCAGTAATTGTGTTCTTTCTAGTGATTGACTTGTTATTTGGTTAGCTAACTCAAGTTGCTGCTGTAAAAGAGCGGACTGTTCTTTGAGCTCTACAACTTGTGCTTCTAATTCTTGGTAGGTTAACTTTTTCTTCATCGTACACCAAATAAAATGTAAAACTAAAACGACAATAAAACTATCGTTCACTAAAATACTGAACACCTCAATATAGGTAGCTGCATTATACAGTGTTATGCCTGCTTTTAGCTAAGATTCCACTACATTATTTCAACTCATCGGATTTATTTCAGTTCAATAAACAAAGGTTCGTGATCTGAAGACGAAAAGACTGACGCCGACGCCATATTGCGCATTGCTCCCACACCAACAACAAGACGATTATTATTTAACCCTAGATTGCGATCCGATTGCCTACTGTTATTCACAACATGGCTTTCAGCCGCATTAATGTGCCATATTTTTTGTGTCACTAATCTCGATACTAGATCCGGACTTAATAAAATGTAATCTAAGCGTCCCAATGCTTTAAAAGAATAAGTCCAGCTAGTATCAGGTTGATTTACGAATGGATCATGATAGCCAAACCCAGCGATTGTACTGGCATTAAGCAAGGTTTTTCCCAAGTAGTTATGGTCACTGTGGGCTATTTTATAATAAGCATAACGCGCAAGTTCGTAGTCCGTTAATACTAAAAGTGGATCTTCTTTAGGATAGCTATTTAAATCACCAAGAATAATCTTGCTGCCCGACTCACTGGCTAACGCTTGTGCTAATACACTCGCCGCTGTCGTTCTAAACTGCGCGCAATGCCCCTGCCTATCTTCAGCTAGCTTTCGTTTTGCCCGTTGCCATGCCCGTAAAGATTGTTGATCTTTACTACTTTTTCGCCTTAGTTTTTTCAGCATCGCCGCACGCAGCTTATCTTCAACACATTTAGAGCCTTTAGATTTAAAATGGTTCACACTAATCGTCAGTCGTTTATTTGGGGTTTGCGTATCACTGACACGGATAAATGTCGGAGTCAGCGCAGGACGGTGATAAGCGTTACCTAGCATGTGGCGCTGTATCGGTAACTGAATCACGCGCGTGTTAATCAGTTTCAGCCTGGTGGGTCGATAAAGCCCAGCTACCGTGACAGCGCCGGTTCCCAAATAACGTCCTTGATGTAAGTCTGATTTAAGCGGTTTTATCATGGCATAATGCTTACTTGGATCTTGTATAGCTTGATTCACTAAGTCTAACAGTCGTCTTATCGCAGAGTGCTTACCAAAACCATTATTCTCCATTTCCATCAAACCAATAAAATCAGCATCGAGTGCCACTAGAGTGTCACGCAATTGAGTCTCTTGTTTGCGCAGTGCGGATAATGTCGTCGCGCCGCGGTTTTGTCGTAATGGGTTATTGCCGCCACCCGCTGCACGATTAAAATAATTGAGTAAATTAAAACTAGCAATGCGAAGATACTCACCGGTTCGTTGCGGTAAAGTCTGCCGGTCACTGATGTGTTTAAACTGCACTTGCGATAATACATTATCGACCAGTAGTCTAAACTCGCCATAGCTGAAGGCTAGCACACCAACAATACCCGATACTCTGTCGTTCACCCGCATATAATCTAGATCTGAAGTCAATGAGCTCCCTGCTGCTAACTGTAAATACAATCGCCGCTGCTTATTCTCCAGAGCTTGCTGGTCGGCATGGATACTAGCAGGAAAGGCTGTTGTATTAGGATGAATATTAACCTGTTGCTGACTCAGGATAATATTGTAATTTTGCCAGCGACGATCGTAGTACAAAGGTTTAGTCACGCGCATATCCGTGATGTTAACCAAGCGTACTTTCATGCCTTCATAACGCTCTAGGGTTTCACTAAAGTTAGCATCCGCAGTCGCTACCATTATATCTGTTGGCTGTACTCTAACCGCACTATTAACCGTACTACCAACAGTATTGTCCACCGCACTATCAGCCACATTAGGGAGGGTGGTGATGTCGGCAGTGGCTTGTAATCGCGTCATGCCATAATATTCTGCCACAAATCCAGTGACGCATACGCGAGTATCGAGTTTAATATTTGCAATCGCCCCTGTGCTCACAAAAATACCTGTTGAAGCAAGACTCAACGTCGTTGTAGTCGTTTGCTGCATAAAAAAGCCCGCATTGCGCCCCTGCATTAACTTAGTCACCACCCCTTGTACTGTAAACACGTTATCGCTGCGATAGGATCGTTCGCTGCGCTTCTTAACAAAAGGCGATCGTTTACCCTGCCCCTGTAATTGGCTGATTGAGCTATTCTCACCAACACATACAACCAGCTTTTGCTTATGCAATAAATCATCAGCTAATGCGCTAGTCATCGCCACTATCATGATGATCGCACAGCGAAATAAACCCCCTAGCATTCTCTACACTTCTGTTTTAGAATCATCACCATCAATCCTTTCATTAGACCCTGCGTCTCGTGCTGTATGAGTGTAGTTACTATGGATATTAAATCGCTTACTTCTGAACAAAGAAATTCGGCAAGTGCTAACCTAGATCAACTTTCAACATTGGAACTTGTTAAGTTATTCAACAGTGAAGATGATAAAGTCACACAAGCCATTAAGCTTGAACTTCCCCTCATTGCGGCGGCAATTGATATTATCGCCCACGCCTTTCAACAAAACGGTCGGTTAATTTATATTGGTGCAGGCACATCTGGCCGTTTAGGTGTATTGGATGCATCAGAATGTCCACCAACCTTTGGAGTCGGCCACCAGCAGGTACAAGGTATTATCGCCGGTGGTGAGGCGGCCATGTTTAAAGCGCAAGAAGGTGCAGAAGATGATATAAACGCGGCGCAAATAGACTTAGAGCAGATCCAATTAACACCACAAGATGTTGTCGTTGGTATCGCCGCATCAGGGCGCACACCTTATGTGATAGGTGGCTTAACGTTTGCCAATAAATTCGGTTGTGACACCATAGCGATCAGCTGTAATAACGATTCCCCTATATCTAGCATTGCTAAAATTGCCATCACACCTGTCGTCGGCCCTGAAGTATTAACAGGCTCAAGTCGTATGAAAGCCGGGACAGCACAGAAACTCGTGCTTAATATGCTCAGTACAGGGGCGATGGTTCGCACTGGTAAGGTCTATCAAAACTTGATGGTCGATGTAAAAACCTCGAATGAAAAGCTCATCACCCGTAGTGAAAATATCATCATGGATGTGACAGGCGTAGCGCGTGAACGTGCACAAGCGCTATTAGTACAAGCTAATCAACACGTAAAATCAGCCATTCTGATGGAACTCAACGGCGTTGATTATGATACTGCAACGCAGCAATTAGCGGATAACCAAGGCTTTTTACGTCAAGCTTTAACGTCATAGACACAAGGTAGGACTGATGTTACTCAGTCCTATCTTCTTTTAACTAAAATAATCAGTTAGCTTTGTTGCCATTAATGTAGTGGCCATTTTGTAAATCAGTAAATAATTTGTTGACCATGGGGTGATTTATTCTACTTCCACTCGGGTCAGCTTCTAAGTTTTGCTCTGCCACATAAGTCGAGCTTGTCGAATCATCGACGATGACATGATACCAAGGTTGATCTTTCGGCGGCCGACTGCGAGCAACAGTGTCGTACCATTGTTCAGATAATTGAAAATACGGGTCTATGTCAATGACAACACCGCGGTAATCAAATAACCTATGGTGCACTAAGTCACCGATGGAATACTTCGTCATAATGATTTTGCATTGAGAATCTGCCATTTTCTAGCACCTATAATAAATACACTCTTACCTATCAGTATTACAGTTATAACGCTACTGTCTATCGTGAGGTCGACGACACTAGTCGTGCAATGGCCTCAACCGTAAAATCAAGCCACTGTCGGTAGAAAAATATAACCAGCCTTCAGGACTTTCAGCAAGCGCACGTACCCGTTCATTGAGGTCTTGCAACAAACGCTCTTCGCCTACTGCATTACCTTGGCTATCCAAAATAATGCGATTAATATGCGCCAACTTTAACGCACCAGCCAGCAAATTGCCCTGCCACTTGGGAAACGCGTTACCGGTATAGCGCAGTAAGCTGCTAGGCGCAATAGAAGGCACATAATACTTAACTGGTTGCTCCATGCCCGTTTTATGTGTACCTTCCCCCACGTGAAATGGCCCCCAATATTCCTTGCCATAAGAGATCACTGGCCAGCCATAATTTGCCCCCGCAACAATCAGATTGACTTCATCACCACCCCGAGGTCCATGTTCAATCATCCACAAACGGTCATTGTCGCTATCATAAAAAATGCCCTGCGGGTTGCGATGACCATAACTCCATATTTCTGGTAACGTCGCTTTAACGCCAACAAAGGGATTATCCGCCGGAACACTGCCATTTCGATTCAGCCTTAATACTGAGCCTGCATGAGTCAACAAGTCCTGACCATTACTGCGTACACCGCGATCGCCTACAGTAAAAAACAGGTGCCCTTTATCATCAAAGGTAATACGACTACCAAAGTGCCGGCTGGTATCGCTAGCAGAACGAGTCACTAACAATTCAGTCCATTGCAACAAACGCTGGCCGTTGCGTTTAGCCCTAGCCAAAGTAGTCACAGTACTGGTTTGATAACTTTTACTGTAAGTAAAATATATCCAGTCTCCCGGTTTAAAGTCGTCGGGCACCGCGACATCCAGCATGCCTCCCTGCCCGGTAGCTTTGACTATCGGCAATCCTTTCAGCTCGATTATGCTGGCGTTTGTTTCGGGCTCAAGTGTTAACACCTTTATCTTACCGCTGCGCTCAGTAAAGATGATTTGTGATAAGTTTAGAAAGGCCATTCCCCAAGGTACTCCCAGCCCCTGAGCCACTTTTTCAACACGAAACTGCATGCCTTCACTTTTACCCACCAGTAAGGTATCGGCGAATGCTAAACGGCTGGCGAGCCATGGCACGCAACATAATAGAATCCATAATATTTGTTTTTTTAGCGTTAAAATCATCAACAATGCGGGCTTAATTTACATATCATCTGTTAAGTTTAGTGAACATATATTCCCTACGCTTGATATATGTTGGTGTGGGTTCGTGCTCTGCACAATACAATACGAATCCAGTAACTGATAACTCAGTTGACACACTTCTGCCCTTCGCTAATAGCAAATCCATCAAGGCATCACTCGGTCTATTAATACGGGCGAGTGTAATATGTGGCACGTATTTACGTTCCTCACTTTTTATTCCGCGATGCAATAATACCCTAGATATATGTTGATGAAGATCAGTGAGGGCCCCAGTTGGTATTACGCTGGTAACGAAAATGGCCTTAGCGCCACGCGATTTGAAAAATTGACAACCAGCAAGCATCAAGTTGAACGGTTTCACGTTTATGGATATTAATTCTAACTCAATAGCTGACGCTTCTGCTTCAGTGACGTTACCGATGAACCTCAGAGTGATGTGTTTTACCCCCTGAACCGGGATCTGCTCTGTCCTAGGAAAAAGCTTATTCAATTCATGACCGACATCATTAGCGACTTCTATAGCAGTGAATAATCTTGGCATGTTCCCTCCATTGAGCACATAGGTTTATCATTGAACACAAAGTTTTATCATTGAACACAAAGTTTTATCATTAGGCTCGAGATTGACAAGGATCTTATCTATTAATTATAACTGACAGCCTATTTTTCATCGTGCAGCTTCATTTTCTCAATACACACGAAAGCAAATAATGATAATATTCCCTCATTCCTGCATCATCGATTCAACCTACCTCGATGAAACTTAATGAGATTAACACTATGACAGAATTACAAATAACAGACATCGAAATCGGTGAAGGCAAAGAAGCGGTTAAAGGCGCATTAATAACCACCCAGTATCGTGGATTTTTAAGTGACGGTACGCAATTTGATTCTACTTACGACAAAGGTAAACCGTTTCAGTGTGTGATTGGTACTGGCCGTGTTATTAAAGGTTGGGACCAAGGTATTATGGGCATGAAAGTAGGCGGTAAACGTAAGTTATTCGTGCCATCAGAATTAGCTTATGGCGAACGTAAAATGGGTTCAGTGATCCCTGCTCATTCAGACTTAAGTTTTGAAATTGAATTGTTAGAAGTGCTTACTCGCGACGATTAATCGCTTAAATATGTTCATTTAAAAACAATGACATTCATAACAACAATTATTCCCGTTATGAATGTCATCTATCCTAACCGTTTGAATCACTAAGCAGCTAGTACTAAGAACAGTACTAATGAAAAGCATCAATCCGGTATTAAGCAGTCACTAGCTTCTTCAACAAACCTTCACATTGTGCTCTGTTCATCAGTTTCGGCACAGGGTAATCACAATACACCTCTCTCACAGCACGCCTAGCAAGTTCAGGAATGTCACTCGCTTTAAGCTCTGGAAAATCAGTTTGAATATTTAACGTTTTGTTCAATGCTTTCACCCCCGCAACAAACTTATGTGCAGCTTCCACTTGGGTATCGTCACTGGTTGCTAGCCCTGCTGCAATAGCCAATTCAGCATAACGGCATAGCGCATTTTCAAATGAGAAATCAAGGATATGCGGTAAGATCACAGCGTTAGCAAGGCCGTGCGGCACATGGTAATAACCACCCATTTGATGGGCAATGGCATGGACATAACCAATCGATGCACGCGTAAACGCCACACCCGCATTAAAACTTGCAATCGACATTTGACGTCGCGCTTCAACATTACTGCCATCTGCATAAGCGGTTGGTAGATTAGCAAAAATACGTTTTACCGCATCATAACCATACGCTTTGGTTTGCTCTGACGCATGAAAACCAATATAAGATTCAATGGCATGAGTTAATGCATCGATACCGGTTTCAGCCGTAATTTTAGCCGGGAGCCCGAGCATTAACAGTGGATCAAGGATAGCAACGGCAGGTACTAAACTAGGATCAACAATAGTGAATTTTTGTTTCTTATCTGGGTCAGTCACCACAGCAACAACAGTCGCTTCAGAGCCTGTGCCCGCAGTCGTTGGAATAGCGATAAATGGCGGTAATGCTTTACGCACACGTAACATACCAACCAATTTTCTCGCATCAACGTTTTTAACCGCCGCTGCAGCAATCGCTTTGGCGCAATCCATCGGTGACCCACCACCTAATGCGATCACACTGTCACAGCCATGTTGTTTGTACTGCTGGCAACCATTACCGATAAGCGACAAGGTTGGATCCGGCGTGACTTCATCAAACAATGCATAGGCAATATTCTCAGCATCCAATGCATCCGTTAGCTGCTTAGCAATACCTAACTTTGCTAACATCGCATCAGTTACAATCAGCGGTTTAGTACCACCCAGTGCTGTTAATGCCTGTGCCGTTTGGGTAATAGCACCCTCACCTTCAATCAGCTTAGGCAGTGGAATAGGCACGAGTTTATTTACTTGTCCGCGGATTTGTATAACAGTTTGATGTAACATAAATTTTCCATTTTAATTAATACGTCATGCGAAGTAACCCGATAGCCGTGTGTCACCACTCCCTTAAACAGGAATTAATTGCATTATATATACTTATAAGTTCGCATTCTTATCATTATCCGCCAATAATAAATTTGGCCAGTAACAGGTTTTTCAAAAAATAATAAATATACCTAACAGGCAGGAATAAGAATAGTGTAAGTAAATCGACTAAAGACGACAGCATAAGCTAACGCTGCTTAATTTATCCTTATCACCAACACCGAGAGTGCAGTTATGACAGTAAACAAAATTATCCGATTTTCTGTTTTATTACTCATTTTACTGCTAACCAGCGCAAGTCTTTATAGGACTGAATTAATGCAGCTTTATCACACTGTTCGGCTGTTTAAAGCAGATGTGATTGTCGAAAATTTTTCTAATATGCAAAGCATTGCTCCCACCACCATTATTACCCGTTCAGGTTCCGTGGATGAATTAGGTAACCAACCAGTTGCACTGCCCAACACGTTTGCCTATAAAGGCCAAGATATAGATATACAAGACTGGATTGATGGATCTAGCACAACGGCCTTGGTTGTCCTGCAAGGCAATAACATCACCTTTGAACACTATTACCAAGGCACCAGTGAGTTCGATCAACGTATTTCTTGGTCTATGGCAAAATCCTTCCTCAGTGCTATTTTCGGCGTTGCTGTCGAAGAAGGATTCATTACAGACTTAAATGTCCCGGTGACCGACTATGTGCCCAGTCTAATTGGCTCTGGTTATGAGGGCGTTAGCATTAAAAATGTGCTGCAAATGTCCAGTGGTATTTATTTCAATGAGGATTATGGTGATTTCTACAGTGATATTAACCGCTTTGGCCGTATTATGGCGTTAGGTGGCAGCTTTGATGATTTTGCCGCTTCATTTAGTAATTACCGAGAGCCTGGTACTTATATGCATTACGTTAGTATCGATACCCATGTTATCGGAATGGTATTACGCGCAGCAACAGGTGAATCCATTATTGACTATTTTAATAACAAATTATGGTCAAAATTAAATACAGAGCGTGATGCGATTTATATTACCGACAGCACAGGCGAGCCGATGGTATTAGGCGGGTTAAACTTGATCAGCCGCGATTATATACGCATGGGTAAACTCTATCGAGATCACGGCCAGTTAAACGGAAATCAGATAATCCCCGCACACTGGATTGAAGACAGTATAACCCCTGATGCACCACATTTAATGCCTGGTAAAAGAGCAAGTGCAAATACTCATTTTGGCTATGGCTACCAATGGTGGATACCAGAAAATGCGGATGAAGAATTCTTAGCGATTGGAATTTATGGTCAATACATCTATATTAATCGTAAA
>Ga0209292_1003175_pt1 | contig 18234 bp, 15 predicted proteins | sample GOMGulsemesocosm_2_FD_184634 | JGI IMG/M metagenome (GOLD analysis project Ga0209292, IMG submission 184634) | Methane-oxidizing microbial communities from mesocosms in the Gulf of Mexico - GOM9C Gulf of Mexico (SPAdes) (version 2) | ecosystem: Environmental > Aquatic > Marine > Cold seeps... | reverse complement strand
ACTCCCGCCTCGCTATTGTATGGGACCATTCAATAACGAGGTCATTTTTCCAATGCATTCAAGGTGCAGTCGTCATTTGTTAACAAAAACAAAGAGTACGAAGTTAAATTTAACAGCTACGAGATTGCGCCTTATCACGCTATCGCATTCTTATAGAACCAAGATTTCCCACTTAATACACTCTCATCAAGTTTTTTTCGCATGAAACCAACATTATTTCTAACGAAACAAAAGTGTCATACCTTCGTCATATTTCGCTGCTTAAATAGACTCAAGTAACCATTTTAAACACTAAACTCAATAAAAATGGGTACTTAGATCATCAACTAGAATCTTTTACATTTCTTACGAAATCCATCTTATTGAGAAACGATAGTGAACGAAGAGCAATTAAGCCACAGACAGCAGCAAATATTGCAGCAATTGCGTCGCGCAGAGCGCGGTCAGTCAAAAATGATTACTAGCACTACGCTGACTCAACGCTTTGAAGTGTCGGTACAAAGCATTCGTAAAGACTTAAATTTACTCAGCGATCTTGGGTTAGTAAAACGGGTACACGGTGGGATCACACTACCGGTACAAGCCCACAACCTTTCATTTACTAATCGTCAAATCATTAACCTACAAGCTAAGAAAGCGATTGCAAAAGCAGTTGTTGCCACGTTACCTAAAGGCTCCAGTATCTTTTTGGGGATAGGCACGACTCCGCAACAAATTGCCCAAGAGCTCATCCATCACCCGGGATTGACAGTGGTCACTAACAATCTCAATGCCGGATTAGTACTTTGCCAAAACCCAAACATCGACACCTATTTAAGCGGCGGCAAAATTCGCCCTGCAGATCAAGACGTGACCGGTGAAGACTGCACCCGCTTTTTAAGTAAATTCCATGTGAACTTTGGTATTTTCGGGGTCGGTGGTATCGCTGAAAACGGCGCCTTGTTGGACTTCTCTCCTGAGGAGTCACATATTTCCAGCGTGATTATTAATAATTGTGACAACTGCATTTTAGTGGCTGATAAAAGTAAGTATTTACGCAGTGCTCCTATTAAAACCGCTGTCGTTAGCCAAGTAGATAAATTTTATATTGATCAATTACCTAAGCCGTTAGCGGCTACTTGTCATCGCCTTGGGGTAGCAGTGATTGAATGCGGCAAAGAGGAAACGAAATGAGTTTTTTACAAATCCGGCAACTCACTAAGCAGTGGCAGGACACTACTGCTGTGGACGCCATAAACATAGAGATTGAACAAGGTGAGTTTGTCGCTTTGTTAGGCCCATCGGGGTGTGGGAAATCAACCACACTGCGGATGATTGCCGGTCTTGAGGAGCCCTCTAGTGGCACTATCATGTTACAAAACGTTGAAATAACCTCTTTGCCACCGGGTAAGCGTCAGTTGTCGATGGTCTTTCAATCTTATGCTTTGTTTCCCCATTTATCGGTAAAAGAAAACATTTTATTTGGCCTCAAAGCGCGAAACATCAATAAAGACGAACAGCAAAAGCGTTTTGATGCTGTGGTTGAATTGGTCAATTTAACAGCCCAGATTGAGAAAAAACCCGGACAGTTATCTGGCGGTCAATGTCAGCGTGTAGCACTGGCCAGAGCCATTGTTTCTCAGGCACCTATTTGTTTAATGGATGAACCACTCTCTAATTTAGATGCTAAATTGCGCGCCGAAATGCGCAGTGAAATACGCACGCTGCAAAAGAAACTGGGTTTAACGGTTATATACGTCACCCACGATCAAATTGAAGCGATGAGCATGGCCGATCGCATCGTGCTACTTAATGCCGGCGCTATTGAACAAGCTGGCATTCCCGAATCTCTATACAACACCCCTGCTAGTACTTTTGTTGCCTCTTTTATCGGTCATCTACCAATGAATTTGTTGACGACCCAACAGCAGATAATGGGTGTTCGACCTGAACACATACGTACCCATCACAATCTCTCAGACATTGAAAAGAAAAAAACCTACAGCCAAGCGATTAGCGCGCAAGTACTCAATTGCGACTACCAAGGTATAGACACTGTAGTAAAGGTAAAGCTAAGCAATGACGCTGATCAGGAAACGATATTTAAACTTAGCCTAGCAGGTTTGCAGCGTATCGATGTTGGCAACACTGTCTTTCTAGATTGGCCTCTTGAGCAGCAGCATTATTTTGATCGTCAAACAGGAAAGCGATCTGCACCAGTAACCGTTTAAAAAAAAGCACCTCAACCATTTTCCATGAAAGCTTACATTTAGGTTTAAAACAGCACTACTGAGTAACACTCCACCGTGCTGGTAATAAAAATAGCAACGCATTTAACTTAACTTTTAAAGAGGATTAATCTCATGTTTAACACCACTAAAAAAACGTTAATGGCAGCGTTGGTTGCCAGCAGTGTCTGCGGGATTGCACAAGCTAAAACAGACTTAACGATGTACTATCCTGTCGCTGTTGGTGGCCCAATCACAAAAGTAGTCGATGCTATGATTGACGACTTTGAGACAAAGAATCCCGATATCGATGTAAAAGCCATCTATGCCGGTAACTATAATGATGCCCGCGTTAAAGCACTAGCCGCATTAAAAAGCGGTAAACCCGCTCAATTATCAGTGATGTTCTCTATCGATATTCACGAGCTAATGAATTTAGATGCCATCGTCCCTTTTGACGATGTTGTTAGCTCGGATCAAGAGAAGCAATGGTTAGATGGCTTCTATCCTGCACTCATGGAAAACGGTAAAGCCAAAGGTAAAACATGGGGCATTCCATTCCAGCGCTCAACCATCGTTATGTACTACAACAAAGATATGTTTCGCGCCGCAGGATTAGACCCAGAGAAGCCGCCAAAAACATGGCAAGAGTACGTAAACATGGGTAAGCAAATGACTAATGCTGACCAATGGGGCGCGATGATTCCATCAACGGGTTACCCATACTGGATGTTCGGCGCACTGACCAAGCAAAATGGTCAGAAGCTAATGAACACCGCCGGTAACAAAACTAATTTTAACAACCCCGATGTCGTGGCCGCACTAGAATTCTGGAAATCCTTAGGCAGTGAGCACAAAATCATGCCTAAAGGTATGATCGAATGGGGCACACTACGCCAAAACTTCCTCGAGCAAAAAACCGCCATGATGTGGCATTCAACGGGTAACTTAAGCGCTGTTAAGAAAAATGCTAAGTTCGATTTTGGCGTGGCAATGTTACCGGGTAATAAAGAGCTGGGCTCGCCAACTGGTGGCGGTAACTTCTACCTATTTAAAAAATCGACACCGCAAGAGCGCACTGCAGCCCTTAAACTGGTTAAATTTATGACAGCCCCAAAGCAAGCGGCTAAGTGGAGTATTGCAACAGGTTATATGGGGGTTAGCCCAAGCGCTTATGAAACCAAAGCACTACAAGATTATCTGGTTACTTTCCCACCAGCAGCCGTTGCTCGCGATCAGCTAAAATATGCCACGGCAGAATTTTCAACACACCAGGCCGGTCGTGTACGCAAGGTTTTAGATGATGCGATTCAAGCGACGTTATCGGGGCAAAAGTCCGCCCAAGATGCCTTAGATAGCGCTCAAAAACAAGCGGATCGTATCTTGTCTAGATACAAGTAATAGTGATTAAACAGCGGGTGCTTGCACCCGCTTTTACCGCAGAGCAGCTTTTGATAAAGAACATGCAATGACATCATTAAGTGCTCCTGTGAATCACTTAGAGACAGTCTTAGGAAAAACTCCCAATCAATAATTATGAGCGCAATATCATGAGCCGAAAAAATCAATTATACGCTTGGCTACTGCTATTGCCTGCGCTGTTCTTTTTAGTGAGTTTCACCCACTTTCCAACGCTAAAAACCTTGTGGCGCAGTGTCTCTACTTTAGGTGCCCAAGATGCGCCACTCACTATAGATAACTACTTATTTTTGCTTGAAGATGAAACCTTAATCCAAGTTTTAAGCAACAGCTTTTACTATGCTCTTGTCACAGTACCTGTCTCTATTGTGGTGGCACTTGCCATGGCGCTGTGGGTCAACAGTAAAATGAGTGGTCGCAGTGCTTTACGACTAGCCTACTTCACTCCCACTATATTACCGATGATTTCAGTGGCCAACATTTGGTTGTTTTTCTATTCACCTGAAATAGGTATGTTCAATGCCATTTTAGATTGGTTTGGCCACTCAGGTATAAACTGGTTAGGTGATCCTGATTACAGTTTGTTCAGCTTAATGGTGATGACCATTTGGAAAGAGGCAGGATTTTTTATGATTTTCTATTTAGCAGCACTACAGGCCATTAGTCCTGAACTATATAACGCGGCTGCAATTGAGGATTCAAGTGCGTGGAATACTTTTAAGCGTATTACTTTGCCCCTCTTAATGCCCACCACCTTGTTTGTGCTTGTTAACGCGGTACTCAATGCATTTAAACTGGTCGATCACTTATTTATATTGACTAAAGGCGGCCCCAACAACGCCAGTAATTTACTGCTTTACTATATTTACGAAAACGCCTTTAGCTTCTTTGACATAGGTTACGCAGCAGTATTAACCGTAATATTACTACTGATTTTAGTGGTGTTGGCCATTATTCAGTTCACTGTCTTAGAAAAGCGCATTCACTACCGTTAAATCGCCAGTAAGCGCAACTCGCACAGTTTTAATACACCTTAGTCACAAAGAGATCCTTTATGAACCCTGTCATTAAACTAGCCTCTACTAGTGTCGCTTGGCTACTCGGTATCGCCTGGGTATTCCCGTTGCTCTACGCTTTTTGGGCGGCCTTTCATCCACCCGAATACGCGACCCAATTGTCACTTTTTGCCCCTTTAAGTTTAGAGAACTTTAAAGCGGCGTGGCAACAAGCCCCCTTCCTGCGCTATATGTTCAATACTCTGGTGATCACCTCATTAATATTGGTCAGCCAATTAGTCCTTTGTACATTAGCGGCCTATGCACTGGCGCGTATGCAATTTTTTGGTAGCGCCTTAGTGTTCGCTTTAATCTTGATGCAATTAATGGTGGTCCCTGAAATTCTCATAGTGGAAAATTATCAGACATTAGCAACCTTTAATATTATTGATACCTACTTAGGGGTTGGCCTACCTTATCTTGCCAGCGCATTTGGGATATTTTTACTGCGCCAAACCTTTATGACGGTGCCTCAAGATTTAGAGGATGCTGCTAAAATAGAAGGCTGTAGCTTGCTAGGCATTATCTGGAAAGTATACGTACCACTGGCTAAACCCACTTATTTCGCTTTTGCATTAGTCTCTATCAGCTACCATTGGAATAATTTTCTGTGGCCCTTAGTCGTCACTAACACAGAGCAAAGCCGCCCGCTAACGGTTGGCATGGCGATCTTTGGTGCGCCAGAATCCGGCGTCGATTGGTCCATAATCTGTGCGGGCACCTTGATATCTGTCGGGCCATTACTGCTTCTTTTCTTGATATTCCAGCGCCAATTTGTGCAATCCTTTATTCACGCGGGGATTAAATAATGCAAATTTACAGTTGGAATATTCAAAACGCGAAAGGCTGCGATGGCATCATTGCTTTGCAAAACATAATCGCGCGGATCAAGCAAACCGCTAACCCCGATATTATTTGCCTGCAAGAAGTCGCCCGTCATTTTGTTGAGCACGGCAATCAAGATCAACTTAAATTACTTCAAGATGCTTTTAAGGACTACTCAAGTGTTTGGGCGCCGGGATTAAGCTGGCCCCCAATACCTGATGAGGCTGATGTAGCCATAAATACCGGCACTCACTCATCCAAAGAGCAACGTCGAGAATTTGGTAATTTAGTACTCGTTAGAAAAAGCCTGTTATTAGATTTCAAAATCCATACATTGCCAGCGCCTGCCGTAAATGGCTTGATGCAAATGCCCAGAACCGCGATTGAAGTTATTGTCGGGCAAGGCGAGCACATTGTGCGAGTCATCAGTACGCATTTAGCCTTTCACTCTTATCAAGAGCGCATCGCCCAATTAGATTATTTAACAGCGCTAAAAGATTTAGCCCAAGCGCGAGCATTGGCACCCGCAGATATCAACCAGCAAGGCTGTTACAGTCCGGCTCACTCTCCTGCGGGCACACTATTATGTGGTGATCTCAACGTGGCGCTGGGGGACGCTGACTACCAACATATTCTTGCCAGCGGTTGGCAAGATGCTTGGTCGATGCTTTGTCCTGATCAAGCACACCCAGACACTTGTGGTATTTTAGATCGACAGCAATGGCCACAAGGGCCTCACTGTCGAGACTATTTTTTATGCACTGAAGATTTAGTCTCACAGTTAGAATACATGCAGGTTGATACAAACACTGCCGCATCTGACCACCAGCCCATTTTCCTGACTATCTTTCCTAACGAGTGAATCAGGTTAATTTTATTCACTACGCTTCATAGCAATGATTTAAATAATTGATTGACCATTGAGACTAAGAGAGCCGCTTTGATTACAAGACCCTCACTATCATCATCCATAGCAATACAGTCGCTGCCTAGCACAATGCAAGATGATATAAAGATACTTTTCACTGATGTAGATGATACTTTGACATGGCAAGGTAGATTGCCGGTCGAAACATTTATGGCACTGGATAAGCTGCGAAAAAAAGGCATCGCAGTGATTCCTGTGACGGGTGCGAGCGCGGGCTGGTGCGATTGTATGATACGCACTTGGCCAATCGATTATGTGATAGGTGAAAACGGCAGCTTTTGGATGGCGCGTGATAAAATCGGAAAAGTAAATATTACTTACAGTGTTGAAGCGCAGCTGCGCCAACAAAACTTAACCAAGTTACATAGATTGGCTACGCAACTCACCCACCGTTTTCCCTGTGTTGATTACACACCAGACCAAGCCTTCCGCTTTACCGATATTGCCTTTGATATTGGCCAGCAAACCCAAGTTCCCCCGCAACAGGCGCAAGCCGCTTTGTCTTGGCTCAAAGAACAGGGTGTTCATGCCAAGCTCAGCTCTATCCATATCAATGCCTGGCTGGGAAATTACTCTAAAGCTGCCACCGCATTGCGCTGGCTTGAACAACAGGGAAAATATACTGTAGAACAATGTGCTTTTATCGGTGATTCACCTAACGATGAAGAGATGTTTAAGCATTTCACATGCTCAATCGGGGTGGCAAATGTCGCTAAATTTATCGGTGTCATGCAATATCACCCTCGCTATATAACTCAGGCCAGTGGTGGCTTTGGTTTTGTTGAACTGGCGAATATTTTGTAGAGATGCTCAATACGACTACTGCGCTGTTACTCGATGCTGACATCCGTTTTTTCCCCGGTTAATAAATTGACTATTTAATGCTAAAAAATTCTCTTAAGTACGCATCTGATTTTAATTTATCGGCAATTGCTTTAGCATACAAACACTAAGGAAGTAGCGAATAAGTTCCCAGATGTTCCCTGTGGATAACTAAGCGGTTAAATCCGCGGAAGAATGGACATGAATGGCGAGTCCTTTATAAGCGTTCTGACAAAGGAGCTAGATGAAACAAGATTTCATCTCTTAAACCCGATGAAACAAGATTTCATCTCTAAACCCGATGAAACAAGATTTCATCTCTAAACCCGATGAAACAAGATTTCATCTCTAAACCCGATGAAACAAGATTTCATCTCTTAAACCCGATGAAACAAGATTTCATCTCTTAAACCCGATGAAACAAGATTTCATCTCTTAAACCCGATGAAACAAGATTTCATCTCTGTTGACCGCTTAGCTTTCTTTTGAAACGTAAGTACCCTTCGGGGCGTGCAGGATCGTTCGTGCTCTTTGTTAATGGTTTTCGCCGGGCAACCAGCCCGCCTGTAACCATTGCCTCAGTCACAAACAATCCTGTACGCTAGGGGCGTCTGGGACGTGTTCGCTGCTTCCCTAAGCAAATATGCTATTCACTGACTTGGAGTCAATAATGCCCACTATTTTAATTACCGGTGCCAATCGCGGTATTGGCAACGCTTTATGTAAGTCATACTTAACAGATGGCTGGCGGGTTCTTGCCACCTCGCGCAGTGTTCAAGCCTCTGTTGCGACAGGTGCTGAGCACTTTGTATTAGATGTCACCCAGCAAAGCTCTATTGATGCGCTAGCTGCACAACTACAAGGGGTTGATATTGACGTCATTTGGAATAACGCCGGCGTATATTTAGATAAAGATGTAAACCTAGCACAGCTTGATAGCCAAACGTGGTTACAAAGCATGGCTGTCAATACCATCGCCCCTATCCAAATAGCGCAAGCTTTGCATAAAAATCTGGCCAATTCAGATAAAAAAGTACTGGCCTTTACCACCAGCAAAATGGGTTCTTTAAGTGTCAATGGTGCAGGGGCTTATGCCTATCGTTCCTCTAAAAGTGCTTTAAATATGGCCGTGCGTTGTTTAGCACATGATCTAAAAACGCAGCACATAAGCTGTTTATTGCTGCACCCAGGTCATGTAAAAACAGATATGGGTGGCAAAGAAGGAGCGATTGATACAGCAACCAGCGTTAAAGGTATGCGTGCTATTGTCGATGGCGTCAATCAAGCAAACTACTCACAATTTAACAGCCAGTATTTTGATTACGACGGCTCTATTATTGAGTGGTAGTTATACTGTTAATTTTTATATTAGCCTAGCTTAGCTGCACTTTTTATTACGCAGTATTATTGAGTACCGTTGTTTTGCAACACCCTCATTAAGGATTCATTTGTATCTTCCTTAAGCTTAAATCCCAAGGATTGACTAACTTTACATCGATGCGCCTGAAGTCTCTCACATTCTTAGGAACTAGGTTGAAGCCATGAACTATACTGGTTGCACCAATCATGGCCTCACGTTCGGACTTTCGAGTTGAAATATGCAACTGGGCACATTTTAAGGCTGCGCTAGTGTCAAATGACAAGATACGATTCGAAAGGGCCTGTTAGTCATGTCGAGCATATCCACGATTCTCTTAGACTGACCAGTGATAGCCTCATACTCATCTACAGACAGCAAAACATGTGTGGCTTTACCGCGCTCTGTTATCCTGATCGGTTCTTTATTTGCCGCTCTCTTAGCCGCAGTAGGATTTTGATTAAACGCCTGACTTGTTACTGTCTGCATAACGACCTCCAAAAACTATTGCTATAGTAGTTGCTATACTAATTTTTAAAAACAGTCAAAAAATCGCATTGAGATCACTAAAAAATGATAGCGTTACTGATATTGAATTACGTGATTTTGATTCACAATGCCCCACTGATACCTAAAACTTAAGTCTCAACAGGAAACAATAGAGGTGAGTGAGGGTTTATTCTTTACTATGCTCTTCCCCCTTTCTCGGTTTCTGTCGCAAACTCGTATATACGCTCACTAGCTTAAGCCCGAACTTGCGAGGGATCTTGCCTGCAAGAATGCAGGTACTTAGAATTTTTCGGAAAAAATCTGCTCCCCTCCCCTTTGCTTTCTTGCACATTCGCTCATTGTCATCCATGCCACCGCGCTATACCTTTCATTCTGAATACAAAGCCCTGAGGTTAGTCGAGGCGCTAATGGTTTAATATAAGAAGGGATTATTCAGTATCAGGGTATGAGCCTCTAGTAATAATATTTATCGTTTACTTAACACTAAACCTTCTAAAAAATCTGCATGTGACAACGCCTTAGAAAACAACCACCCTTGCCCTACCGTAACTCCTTGCTCAAGAAGCCACTTCCTTTGCCTTTCAGTCTCAATTCCTTCTGCCACTATTAAAACATCCAGTTTTTTAGCTAGTTCGATGATAGTTGTTAATATGTTAAAATCTACAGAATCTGTTCCTATGGCATCAACAAATTTTTTATCAATTTTTATTTTGTCAAAAGACAATGAGTTTATATAACTAAGACCCGCTTGGCCCGTGCCAAAATCATCAAGAGATATCCTGATTCCATGTTTATGAAGTTTCTTTATTAGATAGGAAAATTCATTCATTTTTTTCGGGTCAATCCCGCGTTCAGTAATTTCCAACTCAACATGAGAGGAGAGCTCATATTCTTTTTTTAAATCAAATAATTTTTCAGTTTCATAGCTATTGAGATCACTAGGGGAAATGTTGATGCTTATAAAGAATTGTTCGTCAATATTAGGTATGCATTCAACCAAGTGCATACAGCCTTGAAAGCAAACTTTTTGAAAACCTATCGATAGATGATTGTGTTCTGCGTAAGGTATAAATTCGTCAGGATACTTGTAAACGGTATCATCTTTATACCAGCGTATCAGTGCTTCAGCCCCAATCCAATCGCCTGTTTCTAAATCTACAATTGGTTGATAGTACGGAATAAACTCGTCTTTTTTAAGCGCAGCTCTAATCCTAAAGTAAAGGCTAGCTCTTGTCCGCATAAAGTAGGATAAAGAAAACAATGTCGAACAAAGTAGAGCTGTAATTATATATATAATTCCCTGATTACTGATTTTTATTATATCTATGTTAGGAAAATAAATACGGATTTTGTGTGCATTCTCTACTCCCACAGCATAATCAGTTATATTATACTTATTTAGAGCCAGATCTGTTTTATTAACACGACTACCTATTGAAGATGCATATATTTTATTGCCCCGTATGTACTCAATTTTTATCAATGAGTTATATGGAGTTCTCGTTAACACTTTAATTAATTTGAACGACGTTGCCCATAATATATACAGCTCTTTATCTGTATCATAACGGTAAAAAATCAAACTATCCCCGGTCTCTGTATAACCCAACTTTCCAGCTTCTGGTTTTAATTTAAGATTACCAATGTAGAAATTCTTGTTCCCACAGATTACTTTTTCTTTTTCTATTACAAGTAATTCCGTCACAGCGGCTCTTGAGTACTGCAAAGCGTGCATTCGATGTATGTCTTCGATATTACAATTATCAAACCTTTGAATAATATTAATAATTGATTTATCAATTTCAATGATTGAAGAAACAGTCTCGCCCGCTAGTTTGGTGAAAAAATCATGCACACGTTGAACCTGGCCTAATTTATTTCTGTATACAAATTGATACTCAACCATTAGCATTGTGGATATTAAGACAAAGGGAAATAAGAACATTAATGTATCTTTTATCTTATTTTGCATAGCGCTTCTCTTAAAATATTCATTACACTTCTGAAATTCAACATTGAGCTTTAATGATCATCGTTCATCATAACTAAATTAGGTACCTACACAACCAAGGGCTTATCAAATCTCTCGTAAAATATGGAGGTGATTTTCCAATTGAAATTCTTAAACTCGTCGCTTTTAAAAAAGGGAAATTGAATAATAATAGCCAAAAAAAGCGAAATTGATGTTAGAAAAACATACCACATCCTCAATTGCCTTTAGTTCTTGTCAAAGTATAGTTGAAGATCTAAGAAAGCGCTTGCTGCTTCTTTTCAGCTTGTAGAGTGATTTAACTGTATGATGAAGCGTGGCAGTCTAAGCGTAAGAAGGCTTTAGAAGTTGATAAATTAGAGCAAATAGCTCTGATACTTAGGTTTTTTGTTTTCACACAGGCTGGGCCGTAAGGTGCTTTATCAAGTGGAAAAACAGACGTTGATATCGCTTAGTAAAAGTAGATGAATCACTCAAGAAAAGTCTATCTTCATGTTTTAAAAAAGATGTTTACAGTGCGTTCTGATAAGTGCAATTTAATATATAGATGGCGGTGGATGTAGCTTGCTGCTAACGAGTCTCTTAAATTCCCTATTAAGTGAACCCGTAACATTGATTCAAGTGGGAAAGCTTTCCGACCGTGACCTACTTTGGGGTAATCAGGCTCTATTAGGGCTGCCTGTTTTGCCCAAGGCATAGGGGTTTCCTTTATTGCCAAAAAGGTATATTTTCGGGTTTTGTAGAGATTTTTTTTGAAATCTAACTCTGAAAACCCTAACTTTTGTTCCATCGATCTTACCTTACCCTGATTAAGCAGCCATTATTTTTATTGGGAACTTAATCGAATATTCTCTAAGAACAACGAGGTATGTAATTAATAACGTCATCTACAGGTATGGCTTTCGAAAAGTAGAACCCTTGTACATATTGAAAATCTAGCGTATTTATTAATTCCAGTTGCTTCTTTGTTTCAACGCCTTCTGCGACACAATCAAAACCTAAATCTTTAGACATTCGACTAATATATTTACAGATAATATGACCTTTTTCCGAATCAATAACATCAATTAAACTTTTGTCTAGTTTCAAGGAATCTATGGGTAACATATTGAGAGTTTGTAATGACGAATAACCCGTTCCAAAATCATCTATAGATATTTTAAAACCTAATTTTTTTAGTAAAAGTATACTCTTTTTTGCATGACCACCAGAAAGCAAACAACGTTCAATTATCTCAAATTCGACATTATAATCTTTCAAACTAAATCCTATTTTTTCGATTGAAGGAAAATCTGAGAGTGTGTCTGGGTGTAAGTTTATACTAATCATCGGCTTAAACCCGTTATTATACCAAAGTACTAAATGTCTTTTTACTTCATTACAAACCCAAATATCAATAATTGAAGCAAGCCCAGCTAACTCAAGATGCTCTAAAAAATAAGGTCCTACAACGTTACCCTCTTTTGTTTTTATCCTTAGAAGTGCTTCGAAATTCGTACATTTAATATTTTTAATATCGACCTTTGGTTGATAATAAACAAAAAGGTTATTGCTTTGAAGTAAATTAATAATCTGGTCAACTTCCTTATTTGACTCAATAATTGCAATTTGTGCTTTATTAGCTTTAATTCCCTCTTCTTTCTGCAGGCTAATGCTGACATCGAGGTTATTTATTAAATTATTACGTTGATGGCTTATCATTTGGCTTAAAGAATATTTACGAATAAAAGGTACATATATTAACACTCCTAATACTACTAATAAAAACTGAAGGCCCAAAGCAAACAAATTACCGTCTGTTAAAATATAGGTATTTATAAATATCGGCGTTATCCAAGAAACAGATTGATCAGAAAAGCTAATAGGAAGAAAACTGATGACATTCATCGTTATTATTAAATTAACAAGAGGAACAAGTATAAAAGGAATCAAAAGATGGCGATTAAGAACAATAGGTAGCCCAAAAATCAATATTTCATTTACATTAAAAGTAACGAAAGGTAATGCTAATTTAGCAATAGTTCGACTGTGTTTATCCTTTGCAGCAATAAAAATTGAGATAATCAAGGATAGACCAGAACCGGAACCTCCAAAAACAATGAATAAATCGTATAGTTCTTTATAACTTAGATTTTTTATTATAAAGGAGTCGTATAAATAATTATCAGATGATAATAAATCAAGAAGATGAGAGCCATGAATCCCAAAGAACCAAAACAAATGCATGATTATTGTACGTATTATTAATTTAATGTCATGACTGACATCAAACCCATCAAACATCACTACTATAAATTCTTCTGCATAATGCGTTAAGTATAATATTATTAAGTATAAAAACACCGATATTAAATACGAAACAATAAAAGGAGCAATATATTTAAAAGAAGTATTTAATTGGGTATTAATATTGGATAAAATATATTTTTTCTGCGTTGTTAAGGGTAATAAATATGCAGTAGTTATTGGTATAATTAAAACTAAAAACTTAGATTCACCTGATATAAGTAATATACTTTCTTGAGAACTATGGAATACAGACTCTAAAGTGGTGAGTATTGACATGGATAAAAATAAGGTTGTAGCCCCACAAACTCCTAACCGTTTAGAAAAGTGATGAGATAAAGAAATTAGAATTATAAATGGGAACAAACTATTAAGTGTACTAGATATACTAAATAAATATAATTTATCCATATCAAAATTGAACATATTAAAGTTTGTCAATTTTATAATTTGATACATCAACAGCACAGAAGAAGAGAGTATTAAGTAGGGTATTATTGATATAAATGATTCTTTTAATGCAATAAAAAAAACCGTTCCTTTCGCATCCATAATAATACCTTTTATTGATATTTAAACATCAATCATCATTGACATATTCTGTTATTGGCGAGTTAGAATGCTAGATTTAAGTAATAAGTGCAACATAATAAATTGGATTGGATAAAGATAAGATTCAAAGCACACATATTATTGGGTTCAATGACTCAATGACTCGACAACCCACATTACTCATTGATTTATAACGCAATTACTGAATTTAACACCTTAATCCAAGTTCTTTTAGCCTGCTTTCGACACCTCTATTGGGCATAACAGAGATCTGGTATCGATTTTTAAGGCAGTGATGATAAATCATCATGTTTACCCCAAATTATTAGAACGTGATCCAAGCAGGAATGCTATTTATTGCGTTGAAATGCTACGTTATCCGCTACTCAAATGACTATTTCCTTAATTATTGTTATTCATATCAGTATCTTATATTCAAGTTACTGGGTTTACCATAACTAAGACTTTTACCTATTTATATAATTGGTAATATAAATATAATAAACCCTATTCCTGAACGTATGATAAATAATTGATCTTTAGTCTCTTCTTGATAACGAAACAACTCATTCACGTTCGCATATCATCATTGTATTGCTTATGAGCTAATCACCAAACTTAAGTAAATTTTAAATAAATTATATTTAATGAACCAGATAATCATATTTTTGCACTATTTGAAGGTACCAAATTTAGTAAAATAAAAAGGGAATACCATGAAAACGATTAAAGCAAAATTATCTTTTACATTTTTAATTTCTCTATCTATTGTTTTGGCAGTTGTTATTTGGGAAATTTTCAGCCTAAGGGGAATTATTTTTGAATATCAGAATTTAATTAATAACGAATCAAAAAACCTGTATAAGGTTTCCGTTGTAGAAAGTAATTTTAAAAGTCAAATTCATGCGTGGAAAAACATATTGATAAGAGGTAAAGATACCAAAAAAAGAAACGAATATTGGGAAAAATTTCAAAAACTTGAAGCAGAGATACACAACAATGTAACCGCATTAAAAAAAGACTTAATTGAAGAAGCTAAACACAATGTTTATGTTAGAGAGTCGCCTATAATTCAGTTTGTTAGTGACTTAAAAAAAGAGCACGAAGCCATGGGATTAAGTTATCGCAAAGGCTATGAAAAATACGTTGCTGCAAATTTTGATAGCAATGTAGGAGATAAAGCAGTTTATGGCATAGATAGAAAATCCAATAAATTACTAATTGCTACAGGAAATGAATTACACACAATCTTGGGAAAATCGGCAGCGACATCATTGGATATGTCTGAAAATATCGTTATTACTTCTATAATATCTTTATCTATCGGCATAGCCCTCGCGGTGGTGATTTTTATGTATATATCCAAACACTTGATAATTAAACCAATAAAAATTTTATCCTCCGCGATAGAACTCCTATCTAAAAAGGACTACTCTCAGCCCATTATTTACCAAAACAGTGATGAAATAGGTATTTTGGCGAACAGCATTCGTATAATGCAAAAAGATATGAATACCGTGCTCTCTACTTTGATAACCTCTGTGAAGCATTCTTCAACCGCCGCTGTCAGTCTATCTCTATCTAGCCAAAATGCAGACAAAAACGCTAACGATCAACGGAATCAAACCCAAAAAATAGTGACCGCTATGCACCAAATGAATACAACAGTCCAAGAGGTCGCTCAAAGCGCGCAAACCGCATCTACCTCCACCCAGGAAGCAAACCAACTAGTCTCAGAAAGCCTAAGTACAGTCAGTAACACTGTTGACTCCATCAAAGAAATGGCCTCAGAAGTGGATAAAACCGCTACAGTCATTGATTTATTAGCAGAAGATAGTCAGAGCATAGGGGGAATTTTAGAAGTTATTCGCAGTATTGCTGAGCAAACAAATTTATTGGCTCTCAATGCGGCGATAGAAGCAGCACGTGCTGGTGATCAAGGCAGAGGGTTTGCCGTTGTCGCTGATGAAGTTAGATCACTCGCTAAACGCACTCAAGAATCGACTCAACAAATACAAGAAATGATAGAAAAACTTCAAGCGGGTAGTGGCAATGCTGTTGCTATTTTAATTTCTGGGCGAAAACAAGCGAAATACTGTGTTGAACTAGCCATTAAGACAGGTAATGCGATTAATGAAATAGATAAATCTATATCGGCTATCAATGATATGAATATACTTATAGCAGGTGCTGCCGAACAACAATCAGTAGTCGCTGAAGAAATAAACCAAAACATCCAGGCCATCAGCCAATCAACAGAGGTTAATGCAAACAATGTGGAAGAGATTAAAATTAATAGCAATTTAATAGCAGAACTCTCTGAGAAATTCAGGAAAATTACCAATGATTTTATCGTGTAGTGACAGGAGGCGTTCAAAATTCTGTACCGCCGAGTACAAACTGAAAAAGACTCAATTTATTAGGGAAGTGACTATGTTTGAGTCAACTACTCTAAAAGGTTTTTTCATCCCAAGCAGTACCTATTTTTAGCTTTCATTTAGGATGACAATCATCTTGCGCATGCAAGCTACTATAGCGACTTTGAACAGTTTTCCTGCTGCTTTAAGTCGTCCGTAATACGCTTTTCGTTTTCTGTTATGTCAAATAGCTGGCTTCATGGACATAAACAGTACCGTTTGTACTTGATTTCGTCCTCCACGTATTCGTCGCTGTCCTTCATCGCTACCGCTGTCTTTATTGATAGGGGCTACGTCAAAAATCCAAACTGTATCGCAACAGATTATTGAGTATCAGTACAAAAAATTTAGCACGTAAGGTCTGTAAACCGAACATTCTGAGAATTTTGATACGACATGGATATTACGAAAATTGTTGTATTTATTACTTTTAACTTAATTAACTAGAACTAGGGAAAATGCGATTAAGTCCCCAGTGTGAAATAATAGCCGCCTGATCACGCTAAGGTAGAATCAACAGCTTAACTTATTTACGAGCACACGTTTATAGAACATAGCGTGTGCTTTTTCATATCAATGCTCTAAATTTTAGAAGTGGAAATGGATCGTATAACGGAGGTTATGTTGCCCACTTAAGGGCTTGTGCTTTTCTTTCAGGGAGACAGAAAAAGTCTCTAATAGTGCTGCCTATATTTCAAAAAAAGAGATAGGGATCAACGACATTAATCAAAGCATTATCTATTTTTCTAGTATCAAAATTCTAGGCTAAGATTTTGATACTAAAAGATATCACCGCAAATAATTTTTAGCTAAGATGATTTTAAAAGCTTTGCCTCAAGAGCTGCTTTCAGAAACTCTGAAATATCCTCTTTTGGATAATGAGGTAGCCGTTGTCCTGGAGAAATTTTTTCTGATCACTCGTATATTTAGCAGCGTTAATTCCAATGAAAGGAAGTATCTTCACTTCCTTTCATTTTTTAATGACATCATAGAAGTACGGATATAAAAACGGATCCCCCCCTGATATAACTCCCATAAATATCTTATGGCGAACAAAGTCATCAATGATGCGTTGCATCTGAGAAAACTCAAGATGGTTCTTATTTAGTAATTTACTATTAGTGAGAAAGCAGTGCTCACAACTAAACTGGTAATGATTTGTAACATATAATGTAGCTGATTGCGGAATGAGAGACATAACTAACTCTCCTTAACTCGTTTTCGGTCTAGCCCAAAATAATAAACAGGCACAATAAGTAGTAGAAATATCACTGCGTGTAAGGCCATCAGGGTTGTTTGTAACTCATAATTCTCTTCAATAAAGTAACCTGTGGCAGTCACCGCTATTGACGCTATCAGTGCTTTGGTTAACAAACTTATCGAGACTATTGTTGTCCGTTTTGGATGCCCCAATGGTATTGAAGATTGTTCAGTAGCCGATGAGATGGCGGGTATCATTACACGTATTACTTGGTGAATCATAAACGCAATTATGAACCACCAATATTCATTTATATCCTGTGAAAATAGTACTCTCGATACTAATGTGAATATTGCAAAAATGTATACTGCTAACGTTATATTCATTTTGTTTTTAATGAATTTATTAAATATTTTTACAAGGACGGCGGATATTATAATTCCGATAGAAAATAAATACCCAATATGGGTAGTCGTCCAATTGCTCTCAGTTAGGGAACATGCGATTAAGTCCAAAACGCCTCAGGCGTACAGAGCATGTCGAGATCTAGGCATCGATGGTTGCCCGACGAAAATCGATAAACATACGATCGAGATGCTCTGCACGCCCCGAAGCGCGGGCTTAAAAACGGCTATCTACTTTGTCAGGCAGCTTGGAAAGGACTC
>Ga0209292_1003172_pt1 | contig 18243 bp, 17 predicted proteins | sample GOMGulsemesocosm_2_FD_184634 | JGI IMG/M metagenome (GOLD analysis project Ga0209292, IMG submission 184634) | Methane-oxidizing microbial communities from mesocosms in the Gulf of Mexico - GOM9C Gulf of Mexico (SPAdes) (version 2) | ecosystem: Environmental > Aquatic > Marine > Cold seeps... | reverse complement strand
GCATAATAGCCATGGTTTTAAAGTAGATGTTTCATAGCGGCTATTACTGCTTTAGACAATTTAGTTAGGCTCTGAGCTCTAGTTTGTTTGAGCATACATGATTAATCAGCTCAGGAAAAAACGTTAGAAATACTACTTCTAACTCAGCATAGTTGCGGCGTATATCTTCAATGCTGCCACTAAATTGGTTAGCAAAACGAATACGCTTGGCAATGTTATCTAGGGCAAAGCCTATGCCCTCAACAGTTTCATACTCCTTAAACCAATCATTTTGGCTCATGCGTATTACCACTTGCTGCATTTTATTTGGCATAACGCTGAGCCTTTCATTCAGCAGAGCATAGCTATTTTGCTTGAACTGCTCTAATGGTATGTCATTAAATTGTGACCAATGGCGAATTAGAAAATGATCAAAAAGCACGTCTAGTGCAATACCAGCAAAACGCTTTTTAGTAGGTGAAAACAGTTGTTTAGCCTGTAAAACACTAGTATGGCTATCAGTAAATTTATCAACTAAATAATGATTTTCTAATCCATGTAGCACTGTTGTCGGTAAATGCTTGGCATGCACCTTGCCGCCAAAATCCCCCAGCAGGTTACCAAAATGAGAATCTGCATTAGGTTGGGCAAGATATAAGTGTGCTAAATAATTCAAACGTTATCCTACCTCATATTTTATGTGACTCGGACCAAACTCTTAAGTTATCTAAAATATTGAGTGCGGTTCTACCAAAGTCGGTGAGTTCATACGTTACCGCGACAGGTCTATCGCTAATTACTTTCCGCAGTACCATACCTTCACTTTCTAATTCTTTTAAGCGTTGATCGACCATTTTTTTACTAGCGCCGCCAAGCATACGGGTTAAATCATTAAACCTTACAGGCTCATCTTTAAGGTGGTAAATAATTGAGCCTTTCCACTTTCCGCCAATTAAACGCATACCTTTTTCAATAGCACAGGGTTCTGTACATGCATTTAAAACTTTTTTTCTGCCTTTACTGTCTGTTTCTACTATGCTTTTCATTAAACCCTAAACCCCCACATAAATAAACTACATGCGGACAGCACTTTTCCTGAGTTAACTGCGACTTTACTGTCAGGTGAACCAGTACAACTGGGTAAACAGAAAAGTGGTGCCGACTGGCAGCTAGTCGTTGTCTATCATTGCCCGCTATGCACAGACTACTTAAATCAATTAGAAGAGTATAAAGATGCGTTACTGGCAATAGGTGTCGATTTAGTTGCAGTGTCAGGTGATAGCAAAGCGCAGCTTGAAAGCCACATAGAGCAACTGGATGTGAGTTTTCCACTTGCCTATGGTTTAACCGTTGAGCAAATGCATACCATAGGATTATATATTTCAGATCCTCGTTCAGCGCAAGAAACGGGTCATGCCTTTGCAGAACCAGGTCTTTTTGTAGTCAATAGCGAAGGTAAAATTCAAGTAGTTGATATTTTAAATAACCCTTTTGTTCGACCTGAATTGCAAGCCTTGGTAAATGGATTAGGCTGGATAAGAGAGCCAGCTAATAATTACCCAGTGCGTGGTATGCATAGATAAGTATAAATTTTTTGATATAAAGGTCATACCAGTAAAAAGGATTAGGGTATAATCTCTATAATTAATAGATAAACAACTGATATTAGTAAGTTGATAAGTAGTAGTTATGGCTGAAGTACGTACAAGAATTTCATTAAAAGTTGGTGCTAACAGTGATATCCCAGCAGAAATGGTGTCATTTAAAGAACTTAATACAGATAAAGAGCATGTTGCCTTAGTTTTTGGGCTGGTCGATAAGTCCCAAAAAGTGCCGCTGGTAAGAATTCACTCTGAATGTTTAACGGGAGATGTATTTCATTCTTCTCGTTGTGATTGTGGTGAGCAACTTGATGAAGCTATTAACCTCATGGCAACTGAAGGTGGCGTAATCCTTTATCTACGTCAAGAAGGTCGTGGTATTGGGTTATATAATAAAATTGATGCTTACAAGCTTCAATCACAAGGCATGAATACCTACCAAGCAAATAATCATTTAGGTTTTGGTGATGACTTAAGGGATTTTACTGAAGCAGGGCAGATGCTTGAAGCGTTAAATATTAGCACGCTAAAGCTAATGACCAATAACCCGATAAAAGCAAAAGCTTTGACTGATTATGGTTTGACGGTTGAGAAGGAAGTTAATACTTCAACTCATGTTAAAGATGGCAATAAAGATTACCTTAAAGCGAAAGTGGCTAATGCAGGACATAAGTTAGATCTTTAATCTGTTAATACAGTATGAAGTAATAACTTGGCTGAAATTGCTGTTGGTTTTTTGGTTAATAACTTTTCAAATAACAATTACAGTATTTGATCTCAGGTAAACGAGCACATCCTTGTGTTCGTTTACTTAATGATTAATATATTTGTAGTTGGTAATTTTGATAAGAACAGTAATCAGCTGTTTGTCCATGGAATGCTATTGCTCCATAGTGACTTTTTACTTGTTCAAGTTTAATAACTTTGATGTCTTTATTGCGCTTTCCTTTGAAAATATATCTCAGTCAAAAGTAGGTGCTATTAGAACAAAGAATATTAAGAATAATGGCACTCAAATTATACTGAAAACTGCAGCAGGGGGAGCTTCAATAATAGCTCGTGTCTTAGATTCATTGGAGGGCTCTTTTGGTATATTAGGTACTATTGCAGGCGATGATACAGTGCTAATTGTACCAATGGATATTAAAAAGATTGACGGTGTTACAAAGGGCATTGCTGACTTATTTAGAATCCCTTTGTACTAAGTTGCTAGCTTATATTGGTAAGTATTCTAATGCTTGCATATTCACTTGGGCATCGACCAAGTGAATAGCTAAATTTTGCGGGACTTTCGTTATCAACTTACCACACTACTGTTTTGACGAATTTACATGTCTTCTTTTGAACCGAAGTTACATAAATCTTCTATCATGCATGAACCACATTTAGGTTTACGGGCAGTACAGGTGTATCTTCCGTGTAAAATTAGCCAATGGTGTAAATTAAAAAAGAATTCAGTTTTACGTGGTGTAAGTTTGATGATGTTTTTTTCAGTTTCTTCAACGGTTTTACCTTTAGCAAAGCCCGTTCGATTTGCTACTCGTTGAATATGGGTATCAACGGCGATAAAGTAATTGCCTTCATTATCTTTTAACTGACCAAATGCTGAATTTAATACTACATTCGCTGTTTTTCTGCCAACGCCAGGTAACGCTTCAAGGGAGGCTCTATCTTGTGGAACTTCACCATCATGTAAATCAACAAGCATCTGACAGGTTTTAATGGTGTTAGCAGCTTTAGTATTAAATAAACCAATGGTCTTGATGTATCCTTTTAGACCATCAAGCCCAAGGTCTAGAATAGCTTGTGGAGTATTGGCAACAGGGTAGAGCTTATCGGTTGCTTTGTTAACACCAACATCAGTTGCCTGGGCAGATAATAATACCGCAATAAGTAATTCAAACGGGCTAGTATAGTTTAGCTCGGTAACTGGCTCTGGATTATCATCACGAAGCCGAGTTAACATTTCTATGCGTGTAATTTTATTCATGGTTTATTTCTTTATCGGAAGTTGGGATCTTTAGCTTAAGCACATTAGCTTTTGTCGATTAGTTTAACTAGAAACTAAGAGTCAAAATTAACACGCACTCTTTCAATTACCTGTTCGGTTGCTACTATGTTACGTGCTTTAAAGTGGCCATCAATAACATTTTTCAGCGCTATCAATCCGCCCATAGCGATAAAAGCGCCAGGAGGTAAGATTGCCAGTAAAAATTGGCTGTCAAGCTGCATTACTTCAATACGTAAAACGCTTGCCCAATCACCGAGTAACAGATTAGCACCATCAAATAAGGTTCCTTGACCTAATATCTCTCTTATCATACCCAGTAAAATTAGTACAAAAGTGAAACCTAGTCCCATCATTAGGCCATCAAAGGCTGCTTGCTTGACCGGGTTTTTTGATGCGTAGGCTTCAGCTCGGCCGATAATTGCACAATTAGTGACAATAAGAGGTAAGAAAATACCAAGGGATTGGTATATCCCGTAGGTGTAGGCGTTCATTAATAACTGCACGCAGGTTACAAAAGCGGCGATGATTAAAACGAAAATGGGTATGCGGATTTCTTTAGGTACCCAATGACGAATTGCGGAGACTGTTACATTGGAGCAGATGAGGACAAATAATGTCGCCAACCCTAAGCCGATGGCATTAGTCACGGTGGCCGTGACCGCCAATAAAGGACAAAGGCCAAGTAATTGAACTAACCCTGGGTTGTTTTTCCATAACCCCTGAATGGCTAATTCCTTATATTCAGCTTTTAGTTCGGCTTTTAGTGTAGCGCTGGCTTGTAGCTCTTCCTCAGCGTGTTCTTGCGTATTAGACGAGTTACTCACTCCAGCATTATTACTGCTTTGTGGTGCTATATCATTGCTCATTAGCAACCTCATGCTTTTTTGTACTATTTGGGGAATTAGTTTTTATACTCGAATCAGTACTGGTTTCAGAGGTGGCTATGGTCAACATTTCACCGCAAGCATTTGGACGAGTTAATAAAGAATCTCTATTTTTAGTAAAGTAATTAAGTGTATTTCGAACCCCTTTTACAACAGCTCTAGGGGTTATCGTTGCACCGGTAAACTGATCGAACATACCGTTATCTTTTTTTACCGCCCAGCGGCCATCGGTTTCTGAAAGGACTCGTTTGCCGGTAAAGCTAGTTATCCAATCACTTTTCTTTATCTCAACCTTATCACCTAAACCAGGGGTTTCTCGATGCTTGAGTACACGTACACCACTAACTGAACCATCATTGTTGACAGCCATAATGAAGTCTATGTTACCGTTGTAACCCTGTGGTGCGGTACTAGTCATGGCAATAGCGATTACTTTTCCTGATTTTCTTGCTATGTAGGCTGTTTGTGCCTTATTTGAGCCTAATTCCGGTGCGCTCATCATGATACAGTCGTTAGCAATATCATTATCATAGCGGCTTGGCTCAATAATATTATGTAATGTTCTTAATAGCTGTTGCTGCTCTTGCACTTTTATTTTATCTTTGGTTAGCTCACTGACTAAGCCAACAACTGCCGTACAGGCGATAGCAAATAGTGTAAGAATTTTAGTGTTCTTTGAGATGGCGATATTTAGTGGAGACTTCACTTTAGTCTCGGTGGCCTCGGTACTGTCTTCACTTAAATTTTCAGAGGAATTGTTTTGTTGTGACGATTTTTGAGTAGACATTACTTATCCCCCTTTAAGTGACCATAAGTACGAGGGCGAGTGTATTGATCTATCAGCGGTGCAGACATATTACAAAGTAATATAGCAAAGGCTACACCATCTGGGTAACCACCAGAGGTGCGAATTAGGTAGACTAATAGCCCGGCCAGTAAGCCAACTACAATACGTCCTTTAGTGCTAGTAGCACCTGTTACAGGGTCGGTTAAAATAAAAAATGCGCCTAACATCGTAGCACCAGAGAACCAGTGGAACATAGTGGATGCGCTATCGTCAGGGCTAATACTGTAACCAATGAATGAACAGATAAATAAACCGGCTAAAAAGCTTATAGGTGTTTGCCAAGCAATGGCTTTTTTAGCGATGAGAAAGAGACCACCTAATAAAAAAGCACCATTTATCCATTCCCAGCCCAATGAAAAGTGTTCACCAAAAATTGGGCTTTGAATAGTTTCTAGCACAGTAAATCCCATGCCCGTACTTGTTTTTAAGGCATCTAATGGTGTTGCCATAGTAATACCGTCAATCGTGGTACGTACTTGCTCTACAGAGTAACCTTCGACAGTAAATCCAGTGAATATGGTTGTTAGGGTGTTGGTAAAATTAAGATCAACGGAGACTAAGCTAAGAGGTGGTTGCCAGATTGTCATCTGCAAAGGGAATGACACTAATAACATGACATATCCCGCCATTGCTGGATTGAAGGGGTTATGACCTAGGCCGCCGTAGAGTTGCTTAACGATGACGATCGCAAACATAGTGCCGATAACAGAGATCCACCAAGGGGCTAAAGCAGGTAAACATATACCCAGTAATAAGGCTGTTAATAGCGCACTACCATCAAATAATTGAACTGATATAGGTTTTTTACGCAAAGACAAAACGGTAAACTCACAAACTAGGGCGGTTAACATTGCTAAGCCGATATGAATTAAATTACCCCAACCAAAAAAATACCACTGGGCTAAAACGCCAGGTAAAGCGGCGTAAATAACTAAGCGCATTAATAGAGGCGTTTCAGTTTGATTATGGTTATGAGGTGAACTTGCTATCCAAAATGCCATTAGTTATATCGACTCATTAGGTTGTTTCGTGGGTACTTATTTACTTGAATCATTTCGCTCTTCTTTCAATTTCTTCTTTGCTTTGGCTTTAGCGATTGCAGCGGAAATTTTTGCTTTCTTATCTAAGGCTGGAGTTGCCTTAACTTCAGTATCACTTTCTCTACTACTACTACTACTACTACTTAGTGTTGCTTTCGAGGGGGTGGTTAGCTGATCGGCTTCAGGTATTGGCTGATTTAATAAGGAGGCTGTTTTGCTTTCATTCGCCTCTACCGATGATTCGGTTTTAATTTTTTCAAGGGCTTTCTGTTTTGCTTTGGCAATAGCTGCGGCAATCTTCGCTTTTTTATCATCATGGTTCATTTGTTGAATTGATGCTGACTTTTCTGCTGTTTTGTCTTTAGCAACTTCACTTTGCTCTGAAACCTCAATTGATTTACTGAGTTTTTTTGCTTTAGCCTTAGCAATAGCAGCGGCAATCTTCGCTTTTTTATCATCACTGCTTGTTTGTTTAGTTGCAGCCGATTTTTCTACTTCTTTGTCAATGTTATCAATACTGTCTGTTTCAATGCTCTTTGAAGGTTTGTTGGTATTTGATTTTTTCTTCGCTTTAGCTCTAGCAATAGCCGCGGCAACTTGGGATTTTTGATCTTCACCAGTATTTGTGGCTGAATTGCTAGTGTTTTTTAAGTTCTCTTGGGAGGTTTTATCAACTATTTTCCCTGAATCCTTTGCTGCTTTTTTAGCTTTTACACGTGCTAAAGCTGCGGCGACGGCAGACTTTGCACCAGTAGCTTCTGGTGTCGCTTTATTCATTGCCGCCTTTCTAGCGGCCGCTGCCTTTTTGTGTTTCTCTTGTCTAGCAACTTTCTCTTTTTCTAAGCGTAATTTACGTGCTTCAAATCGAATTTTAGCCTTTTCAGCTTTTAGATCTAATTGTTGTTGCTCTCTTATTTCTGCTTTAGCAATACGGTAATAATGCACTAATGGAATTTGACTAGGACAAACATAAGCACAAGCACCACAATCTATACAGTCACTTAAATTAAGTTTTTCTAGTTGCGGATAATCCTTTGCTTTTGCGCTCCATTGAAGCTCTTGTGGCAATAATTGACTTGGACATACATCACTACACTGACCACAACGAATACACTCTACTTCACTGCTTTCCTTATCAAATGCACTAGGCATTTCTTTTTTGCTGGGTACTAAAATACAGTTACTGGTTTTGACAATAGGTACAAGTTCACTTGAGACACAAAAACCCATCATAGGGCCGCCCATAATTACTGGCTGTTGTTCAAATTCATCAACTTGTTGTTCGCACTGCTCAAGTAAAAACTTAATAGGAGTACCTAATAAGGCCCACACGTTTTGTGGCTTGTTGAGTGCTTGTCCCGTAACTGTGACCACACGACGGATAAGTGGCGTGTCGTGTCTAACCGCTTCATTAATAGCAAAACAGGTAGCGACGTTTTGCATGACAATACCATCATGAATAGGCAGTTTTCCCGAAGGAACTTCTTGTCCAGTTAATATTTTAATTAACTGTTTTTCACCACCAGCAGGGTACTTAGCCGGAATAGTACAAATTTTTATCTTTTCAATATTTGCACTAGCATGTTTTAGCGCTTTAATTGCTTTGGGTTTGTTGTCTTCTATGGCAATTAAGATAAACGCCGGAGTTAACAGTTTATCGAGTATTTTTATGCCATCAATTATGGCATCACTTTGCTCCATCATTAACAAATCGTCAGCTGTGATGTAAGGTTCACATTCAGCACCATTAATGATTAAAAAATTAATGTCAGGTTTGCTATTCGCTTTGATGTGCGTAGGAAAACCGGCGCCACCCATGCCTGCAACACCAGAGTCAGCAATTTTTTCTATAATATCACTGTTAGTTAATTGCTCAATATCAGTACATATTTGTCGTTTTCGCCAAGTGTCTTCACCATCAACATCAAGAAATATACACAACTGGCTTAAGCCTGAGGGGTGGGCAATAACAGATTTTTTGATAGCACTGATAATACCACTAGTAGGAGCATGAATTGGCACTACCATAGGGTTTGTACTTAAGGTCAATGGCTGACCTTTGAGTACCTTATCGCCAATGACTACTAATAGGTCACCTTCACGACCAATATGCTGCTGTAGAGGTATGATCAGCTGTTTAGGTAAAGTTAGTGGTTTAATTGGTTTGGTTGAGGTAAGCGTTTTCTGCTCTGGAGGATGAATACCGCCATGAAAATCCCAAAAATGTCCACGAGCAATGCGCTCTAAAATTGATTCCACCATGTTCTCCTAATCCAGCTGCTTAACTGGAATGCTGGTTAAATCCCATTGCCAATTATGAATAGTATCTGGCAATTCACGCATTTCAATACAATCTACCGGACACGGGGCAACACATAAGTCACAGCCCGTACACTCATCGATAATAATGGTATGCATTTGTTTGGCTGCACCGATAATGGCATCAACGGGACAAGCCTGTATGCATTTAGTGCAGCCAATGCAATCTTCTTCAATGACAAAGGCAACCTTAGGGCGATTACTTTTTGAAGCATCACCTTGCACATGGTTATCGTCTAGCGGTTGTACATCAACACCCATTAAATCGGCAATTTTTTTAATAGTATCTTCACCGCCAGGCGCGCATTTATTAATGGCTTCGCCATCGGCAACCGCTTGAGCATAGGGTTTACACCCAGGGTAACCGCACTGGCCACATTGTGTTTGGGGGAGGAGTGAATCAAGTTGTTCTACAATAGGGTCAGCATCGACTTTGAAGCGAACTGATGCATAACCAAGTATAGCGCCAAAGAGAGCAGCAATTGCGCCTAAAACCAAAATGGCAATAATGATATTCATATTTAAAGCTTCACCAATCCAGTAAAACCTAAGAAGGCCAATGACATTAAACCGGCAGTAATCATCGCAATGGCGCTACCTTTGAATGGCGCAGGTACATCAGCATTGGCTAATTTTTCGCGCATGGCAGAAAACATAACTAAAACTAACGAGAAACCAACTGCGGCACCAAATCCATAAATAATGGATTCAAAAAAGCCATGTTGCAGTCGAAGGTTTAGTAGGGCAACGCCAAGAACTGCACAGTTGGTTGTGATCAATGGTAAGAATATCCCCAATAAGCGATATAAACTTGCACTGGTTTTATGAACCACCATTTCAGTAAATTGCACAACTACGGCAATAACCAAAATAAAACTCATGGTGGTAAGGTACTCGAGATTGAGCGGAACTAATAGGTATGTAGTTACTATATAACTTAACAATGATGCTAAGGTCATGACAAAAACAGTAGCGAATGACATGCCTATCGCTGTTTCAGTGCGTGAAGATACCCCCATAAATGGGCATAGGCCAAGAAATTGCACTAAAACAAAGTTATTTACGAGTACAGTGCCAACGAGTAGTAACAGGTAATCAGTCATTTACTTTATAGGTCATCAGGTTAGTTATAATAATGCCGCTATTATCCGTGTTTTTATATGATATAACAACACATCAGCAGTAGGGGTATTATACTTTTAAGTACTTTTCTTTGCCATGGGATAACAAATAGTCAGTTTGTAAAAAAGCCGAATGATAGTGAATCATTCGGCCTAACGGTTTTCAGAGTATAATATTATGATAGCTGGGATGGCTTTCCAACGTAGTAACCTTGGCAACCATCAATAAAAAGTTTCTCTAGTGTATGTTTTTCTTCTTGGCTTTCAACACTTTCTGCAAGTACACTAATTCCTAGTCTATGGGCTAAGTCGACCATCAAACGTAAAAAATACTGATTGTTTTTATCATCATCAATATCTCGGGTATAAGAGCTATCCATTTTGATATAATCAGGTGTTAAATCTCTGAAAAATTTAAATGACGTTAACCCTACACCAAATCGCTCTACGGTAACTCTTGAGCCTACGCGATGTAATACTTCAACCAAGCGTTTAGCTGTTTTAATATTTTGTTGCAAACCTAACTCGGAGATTTCAAAAACTAAACGGGGGGCTGCTGCGGGCTCACGTAATAATTTTCGTTCTAACCAAATCATAAAGTGTTCATCATTAATACTACGAGGGCTAATGTTTATACCGTAAGTATTATCGAGCATATTTTTACTGGTGATTTCTTTAATTACCGTCTCAATAATAAGGCGGTCAATGGCAACAATTTTATCTAACTTCTCTGCCATGGCAATGAAGGTTGCGGTGGGCAACATATCATCATTAGCATTAAGGAAACGTGCTAAAATTTCGCCGTACACTTTATTATTGCGGCCGCTTGGTAAAATAGGCTGTAATAATAAACTAATGCGTCCACCATCAATAACACTATCAATTTCTTGTCGCCAATTTTGACTACCAAAATTAGCACTGTTATCAGTTAAAATATCAATGTCTTTTTGTGAATACCAGGAGTTACTTTTTTGTGTTTGAGCGACACTTACACCTGTATCAGCTAAAGCTAATAACTCACCTAAAGGTTTAGACTTATCGAAATACACCAAACCGGTAAAAGCAACTGAGTCTAATTCATTTATTTGTTGGTAATCATTAAATTTAACCGTTAAATCACTGGCATAATTTTCTGCTACTTTTAATTGTTCATTAGGTAAGATTGTCGCAAAGTCAGAGCTGTTTAAGCGAAATAATTTACCTGTTGGTCTGTTAACTAAGGTGCCCTTTAGTATGTCTGCAACCGTTTTAATGTAGTTGTCACCTGAATTATAACCATGTACTTGGTTAATTGTTTGTAGTTCGGAGCAACGAGTGATGAGTAAAACGCCAAATTTAATCGGACTATCTTGAATAATCTGGTTTTCATAATACTGCACAAAGCGATTTCTGTTTTCAATGCCGGTTAAACTGTCTATATGTGCTTCGACTTCTAAATTGGTGGTATTCTTAAATTGCTCTAGCATCATTGATCTGATTTCAGCAATTCCTTCCTCTAAAGCGGGGATTTCTAATAGTTGTTTGTCATTATTTTCTTTAGTGATGAAATCTGAATTGTTTATTTGTGCCAATTCATTACTGATTTGTTTGCTAATTATACCAAAAATGACTGACTGTAACTTGTAATTGAGTTTTGCGGAAATAAAGACAAAAACAATAGCTAGAGCTATAACCCCTATAAAGATTTCTGCTAAAAGGTTAATGAGCTCAGTAAAGCTTAGTTGATATTGTACTTGTAAATTGAGCTTTCCCGCAGAGACACTTTTTCGTTTTGCCAAAATGAAACCTAATGGTTGAGCTATTTTATTTTGGTAAGTAAATAATGCGTTAGTGTTACTTTTGATAATCAAACTTTGATAATCTGTGCTTGCTTTTAATATATGGGCTAACTTAGCTGCTAATGCATCTTCAGAGATAGATTCATCAACAAGTTGCTGACTGATTAATTGAATATTTTGTTGATGCGTTTGTGTTTTGGTATTTATATAAGTGGTAAGTAATGAAAACGCGATCGCACCAAGCGCGATAATAAAAACTAACGCAAAAAAGGTATTTTTAATAAATAACTTAGAAAACTTATACATAATGAAATTAAATGCTCCGTCTAAATCTTATATAGAGGCAATAGTCGCCTCATCTGTCCATACTTATTTTTTGTAGGGAGTAATAGCCATATTATAGGGTCAATACTAACATATTGTAAAATATAAATTAATTTTTGCCCTTTATTCTTGCTATTCAGTAAGGTTTTTATGTAAAAAGTTCTATTTTTATAACTGATAATGTTTAATGCCCCTTGCGCTTATTGGCGGGCCATTATATAATTTGCCGCAATAGAATTTAGTAAGATGTCACTGGATAAACTCACGTGTTAGTTGTGTTGTTTATATTCTTACTGAAATTATTAATAGTTAGCTATTAATAACCAGATAAAACGGGTCTTGTTTTGTCTAGGGGGTAACAGTGAAATAAGCCCCTGATTTGGGGTTTTTTTGTTTTTTAGCCATGAAGTTCATGAGATGAAAAACAAATACAGCAACATTTTCGCTGGGCTATATGCCCTTTTTTTATATCTAAAGTTTTATTGTGTTGTCTTGCTCTTTAAGTAATGACAACAAGTATTAGGAGAAAACGATTGGCTAAATTTGAGCAAAAACTAACTGAATTATTAAAACCTGCAGTTGAAGAGACTGGCAAAACACTGCTGGGCATTGAATATCTTAGTGCGGGTAATAACTCAGTTTTACGTTTGTTTATTGACCATGAAAATGGCATTAATGTTGATGATTGCGCAGAAGTGAGCCGCCAAGTTGGTGCGTTATTAGATGTAGAAGACCCTATAAGCAGTGAGTACAGTTTAGAAGTTTCATCACCAGGTGTTGATCGTCCATTATTTGAATTAGCACATTTTCAAGAAGTGATTGGTGAAACGGTTAATGTTAAATTATCGATGCCATTAAATGGCCGTCGTAAATTTAAAGGGCCATTAGTTGCCATAGAAAACGATACCTTAATTATAGAAGTTGATAGCATCGATTATGAATTAGCTATCAGCAATGTAGATAAAGCGAATCTTGTCGCTAAATTGTAAACGTTAAAAATAATTTAAAAGATAGTTAACATAAATTAAAGGCTAAGTAGCATGAGTAAGGAAATATTACTGGTTGTTGATGCGGTTTCTAATGAAAAAGCATTACCACGTGAAAGCATTTTTGAGGCGATGGAAACAGCCCTAGAAACAGCTACCAAGAAAAAATATGAAGGTGACATTGAAGTACGTGTTGCTATTGACCGCGTCAGTGGTGAATTCGATACTTTTCGTCGTTGGTTAATCATTGAAGATGGTATAGCAATGGAAAATCCATACGCTGAAATCGGATTAGCTGCTGCACAATATGATGCGCCTGAATTAGTATTAGGCGGTTACATGGAAGAGCAAATTGAATCAGTTAAATTTGACCGTGTAACTACACAAACAGCTAAACAAGTCATTGTTCAAAAAATCCGTGAAGCTGAACGTGCGCTTATCGTTGATGCTTATCAAGATCAATTAGGTGAAATTGTTACTGGCGTAGTGAAAAAAGCTAGCCGTGACAGTGTAATCATTGATTTAGGTAACAACGCTGAAGCAATCATCTATCGTGATGACATGTTACCTCGTGAAACATTTCGTCCAGGTGATCGTGTTCGTGGTTTGTTATATGAGATCAAACCTGAAGCACGTGGTGCACAATTGTTTGTAAGCCGTACAAAACCTGAGATGCTAATTGAGCTTTTCCGCGTTGAAGTGCCTGAAATTGGCGAAGAAATGTTAGAAATCAAGGGCGCAGCTCGTGATCCAGGTTCTCGTGCAAAAATTGCGGTTAAAAGTAATGATAAACGCATCGACCCTGTTGGTGCTTGTGTAGGTATGCGTGGTTCACGTGTACAGGCCGTATCAGGTGAGTTAGGTGGCGAACGTGTTGATATCGTTTTATACGATGACAACGTTGCCCAATACGTTATTAATGCGATGGCACCTGCAGAAGTAGCCTCTATCATTGTTGATGAAGACAAAGGTACGATGGATATTGCTGTTGAAGAAGGTAATTTAGCAATGGCGATTGGCCGTAGTGGTCAGAATATCCGTTTAGCTAGCCAGTTAACTGGCTGGGAATTAAACGTGATGACTGTTGCTGATATGAAAGAGAAGCATCAAGCTGAAAACGATAAAGTATTAAACTTATTTATTGATAAGTTAGATCTTGATGAAGATTTCGCTACTTTGCTTGCTGAAGAAGGCTTTACTTCACTAGAAGAAATAGCTTATGTACCCGCAGCAGAAATGTTAGAAATTGATGGTTTGAACGAAGACATTGTAGAAGAACTTCGTGAACGTGCCAAAGAAGCATTAACTACACAAGCGCTTGCAACTGAAGAAACGCTTGAAGGTGCTGAGCCAGCACAAGATTTACTTGATCTTGAAGGGTTAGAGCGTCACTTAGCCTTCGTTTTAGCTAGCCGTGGTGTTCGTACACTTGAAGAGCTAGCAGAACAAGGTATCGATGAAATAAGTGATATTGAAGAATTAACTGAAACCAAAGCGGGTGAGCTAATCATGGCTGCACGTAACATTTGTTGGTTTAACGAAGAATAATAACACCGGAGAATAAACTAGATGGCAGATATAACAGTAGCAGAACTTGCCAAAGAAATCGGAACACCGGTGGATCGCCTAGTAAGTCAGTTAGCTGACTCAGGCGTGAATAAATCGGCTACCGATGCTATTTCGCAAGATGAAAAAGAATCTTTATTAGGTCACCTTAAAAAGCAACATGGTGATGATTCAGATGCAAAACCAAACAAACTAACACTAAACCGAAAAACTAAATCTACTTTGACTATGGGTCATGGTAGCAAGTCAAAGTCGGTAAATGTTGAAGTTCGTAAAAAACGTACATACGTGAAACGTAGTGACGTAGAAGAAGAAAAATTAGCAGAGGAAGCTGCAAAAGCTGAAGCAGAAGCCGCAGTATTAGCTGAAGCAGAAGCAGCAACTAAAGCCGAAGCTGCAGCGAAAGAAGCTCAAAATGCTCAAGCTGTCGCTGTCGCTAAAGCTGAAATTGAAGCTGAGCGTAAAGCCGCCGCTAAGATTGAAGCTGCCACTAAAGCAAAAAATGCTGCAGTTGAAAAAGCGAAGAACGTTGAAAAGGCTCCTGAGAAAGTTGCTGAAACAGAAGAAGCTAAAAAACTCCGCTTAGCACAAGAAAAAGAAGCAGCAGCAAAAATTGAAGCTGAAGCAAAAGAAGCCAGTGATGCAGCTAAGAAATTAGCAGAAGAAAATGAAGGTCGCTGGAAAGAACAAGAAGCAGAGCGTAAAGCAAAAGAAAAAGAAGTCGTTCATGTTACCTCTTCAGTATACGCACAAGAAGCTGAAGATAAAGTTGATGCTGCCGATGAAACAGCTGGCCGACGTCGTAAGAAGAAAAAACCAGCAGACCGTAATGCTCGTGGTGGCCGTAATGCTCAACGTGGACGTAAACAAACGTTATCAGCTCCGCAAAGTTTAAAACATGGCTTCACTAAGCCTGTTGAAACCAAATTACAAGATATTCGCATTGGCGAAACTATTTCAGTGGCGGAACTTGCTAATAAAATGGCAAAGAAAGGCGCTGAAGTTGTTAAAGCTATGTTTAAAATGGGCGCTATGGCGACTATTAACCAAGTCATTGACCAAGAAACTGCAGCACTTGTAGCAGAAGAAATGGGTTTTGAAGTGGTACTTGTTAAAGAAAATGCCTTAGAAGAAGCGGTACTTGCAGATCGTGTTGATTCAGGTAATGCGGTAACTCGCGCGCCAGTAGTGACTATCATGGGTCATGTTGACCATGGTAAAACATCACTACTTGATCACATTCGTGAAGCGAAGGTTGCAGACGGTGAAGCGGGTGGTATCACTCAGCATATTGGTGCTTATCACGTAGAAACTGGTCATGGTATGATTACTTTCTTAGATACTCCAGGTCATGCTGCCTTTACGGCAATGCGTTCACGTGGTGCTAAAGCAACGGATATTGTAATCATTGTTGTTGCTGCAGACGATGGTGTTATGCCGCAAACGATTGAAGCTATTCAACATGCTAAAGCATCAGATGCGCCAATCATAATTGCTGTGAACAAAATGGATAAAGAAAGTGCTGATCCAGATCGTGTAAAAAGTGAATTATCACAACACGATGTGCTTTCAGAAGAGTGGGGCGGCGACGTTCAATTCTGTCATGTTTCTGCTAAAACAGGTTTAGGTATTGATGAGTTACTTGACTCTATATTATTACAATCTGAAGTTTTAGAGCTAACAGCTGTTGTTGATAAAATGGCGAATGGTGTTGTGGTTGAATCTAAACTAGATAAAGGCCGTGGCCCAGTAGCTACTGTACTTATTCAGGAAGGTACATTAAAGCAAGGCGATATCGTTCTTTGTGGTTTAGAGTATGGCCGTGTTCGTGCGATGCGTGATGAGAATGGTAGAACTATTCAATCAGCTGGTCCTTCGATTCCTGTAGAGATCATCGGCTTAAGTGGCGTGCCACAATCTGGTGATGAAGCTACTGTTGTAAAAGATGAGAAGAAAGCACGTGAAGTTGCTTTATTCCGTCAAGGTAAGTTCCGCGATGTGAAACTTGCTCGTCAACAAAAAGCTAAGTTAGAAAACATGTTTGCTAGTATGGCCTCGGGTGAGATTTCTGAAGTTAACGTGGTACTTAAATCTGACGTACAAGGTTCTCTAGAAGCAATCACTGATTCTTTACTTAAGCTTTCTACTGATGAAGTAAAAGTTAAGATCATTGGCTCTGGTGTTGGTGCTATCACTGAAACTGATGCCACTTTAGCTGCAGCGTCAAATGCTATCGTTGTTGGTTTCAATGTTCGTGCTGATGTGTCTGCACGTAAAGTGCTAGAAGCAGAAAATATTGATTTACGTTATTACAGTGTTATTTATGCGTTAATCGAGGAAGTTAAACAAGCCATGAGCGGCATGTTAGCTCCTGAATTCAAGCAAGAAATCATTGGTCTTGCACAAGTACGTGACGTATTTAAGTCACCTAAAATCGGCGCTATCGCAGGTTGTATGGTTACTGAAGGTATTATCAAACGTAGTGCTCCAATTCGTGTATTACGTGAAAACGTTGTTATCTACGAAGGTGAGCTTGAATCTCTACGTCGCTTTAAAGATGACGTACAAGAAGTTCGTAACGGTACTGAGTGTGGTATCGGTGTTAAGAACTACAATGATGTACGTGTTGGTGATCAGATCGAAGTTTTCGAAACCGTAGAAATTAAACGCTCGCTGTAACTTTATATTATTGCTAATTTCTTCGATAGCATCATCGGAAGTACTCATTGACTAGCGTCAACTCCGTGCTTCCTCTTTGCTCTCAAAGTAATTACCTTCAATCTAAAGTAACAGGTGTTTACTATTAAAAGGGGCTTATGCCCCTTTTGTGTTAATTATTGATAATTGAAAGCTGTTGTAAATGACAGTTTCATAGGAGTATACGATGGCTAGAGAATATGCCCGTACTGACCGTGTTGGTCAGCAAATCCAAAAAGAAATCGCCGTTATATTAATGCGCGAAATTAAAGATCCGCGTTTAAGTATGACAACGGTTTCTGCAGTAGAAGTAACTCGCGACTTAGCGTACGCAAAAGTATTTGTGACGTTTTTTAACGATAACGCTGATGAAATTAAAGCTTCACTTGAAGTACTTGCTGAAGCTGAAGGTTATATCCGCTCGTTATTAGGTAAACGCCTACGTGCTCGTATCATGCCCCACTTACGCTTTGTTTATGATAGCTCAATGAGTGAAGGTGTACGCATGAGCGCTTTAGTTGATCAAGCGGTGGCGAGTGATAAAAATGACCAAACGCCAGTTGACGATGAATCAGCAGATACAGATGACAATACTGATAGTGAGAAAGGCGAATAAGGTATGGCAAAGCGTAGAAAAGGCCGCCCGGTCAATGGTGTTTTGTTATTAGATAAGCCTCATGGACTGTCATCAAACCATGCATTACAAACAGTTAAACGCATCTATTTTGCTCAGAAAGCGGGTCATACCGGTGCATTAGACCCTTTAGCAACGGGTATGTTACCCATCTGTTTAGGTGAGGGAACGAAGTTCTCACAGTATTTACTTGATACCGATAAAACGTATCAAGTTACAGCAAAGTTAGGTATTCGTACTACGACAAGTGATGCTGGTGGTGAAGTAGTTAGTACTAAAGCCGTTGATGTATCAAGTGAACAGTTAGCAGTCGCCTTAGAAAGCTTTCGTGGTACAACTCAGCAAGTACCTTCAATGTATTCAGCACTTAAACACAAAGGGCAACCTTTATATAAATATGCTAGAGAAGGCATTGAAGTACCGCGTGAATCGCGTGATATCACAGTGTTTAACCTT
>Ga0209292_1003167_pt1 | contig 18259 bp, 13 predicted proteins | sample GOMGulsemesocosm_2_FD_184634 | JGI IMG/M metagenome (GOLD analysis project Ga0209292, IMG submission 184634) | Methane-oxidizing microbial communities from mesocosms in the Gulf of Mexico - GOM9C Gulf of Mexico (SPAdes) (version 2) | ecosystem: Environmental > Aquatic > Marine > Cold seeps... | reverse complement strand
TATTAATAGTAATACCACGCTCACGCTCTTCTGGAGCATTATCGATTTGTGCGAAATCTTTTACTTCACCACCGTGTACTTTCGTTAATACCGCTGAGATAGCAGCTGTTAACGTTGTTTTACCGTGGTCAACGTGTCCAATAGTACCAACGTTTACGTGTGGTTTATTACGTTCAAATTTTTCTTTAGCCATTTTAAAATACCCTGGGTAGATTAACAAAAGTTTAATGGTTTAAGATAAATAAATAGATGTAATCTTTGAATGGTGCTGATAGGCAGATTCGAACTGCCGACCTCACCCTTACCAAGGGTGCGCTCTACCAACTGAGCCATATCAGCATACGATTTAAAGATTGGAGCGGGTGGCGGGAATCGAACCCGCTTCATCAGCTTGGAAGGCTGAGGTAATAGCCAGTATACGACACCCGCTAAATTCTATCTGTTTATCTCTGTTAAAAATGGTGGAGGGAGGTGGATTCGAACCACCGAAGGCTGAGCCGTCAGATTTACAGTCTGATCCCTTTGGCCACTCGGGAACCCCTCCAAATTCTTATTTTACTTTCGATCCGTATACTATCGAAAGTATTAATGGTGCCGACTGCCGGAGTCGAACTGGCGACCTACTGATTACAAGTCAGTTGCTCTACCAACTGAGCTAAGTCGGCACTACATTAAGTGGAGCGAATTCTAGAGCAATGTTTTGCGGCTTGCAATAGAAAAAAACAAAAAAAACCAAGTTTTTGTTTGTTTGGCGTTTTTTTACACGCATTGTGGTAAAAAGCGACTGTTTAGATACGTTTAATAACGCTTCAATCCTTCAAAGATTAAATTTTGGTCAATGATTACGTCGTTCAATTTTATATGTTGAAATAATTTTTCTGCATTTCCGCCCAATAATATACATTGAGAAATAGAAAACTCCTGCCTAGCTTTATTTATTCCATATTCAACCAAACTCACTGTTGCTGCCCATACCGCATTATTTACACATTCAGATGTGTTTTTTCCAAAATCAATATTCGCGATATCGCTAATGTCATAATGAACTTTTGAGGTATTCTGTCCTAATTGCTTGAGCATCAAGTCAATTCCGGACAAGATCCACCCCCCGAGATGTTTCCCACTGCTATCAAGGACATCGATTGTGGTTGCGGTTCCTGCATCTACAATCACCAAACCACTATTCGGATATTGGGTCGCTGCCCCGATCATACTTAGCCATCGATCAACACCAAGTGTTTCTGGCTGCTCATAGCAATTAATTACCCCAAAACCTTCTTTTTCACTATCGACAAACCGCACTTTTACTTGTGAACCTTTAGACCAAGTCAATATAGTTTCCGGTAACACCCCACGTTTTACACTAGAAATTATGATTTTACTGGCTGATCCCCAGTATTCATCTAACCATGCATTATTTATGTTGGCATTTTCAACCGTAAATATCTCTGAACTACCTTTCTGTTCTACCTGATATTTTGTACGTGTATTACCTATATCAACTAATATCTTCAAGTATCACCTCTTAAGCTAACTTCTCCACCATAAATAGGTTTGATAATGTTATCGACCTCAAGAAGTAAAGCGCCCTGCGCATTTATCCCTCGACAAACGCCTTTCGTTACATTTTCACCGGTAATAAGCTTAACCGGTTTATTAATAAAAATGTCTTGTGCATTCCATTCAGGGATCACGCTTTCTAACCCCTGAGCGTTATGATTTTCTAACCTTAACGTTAGAAAATGAATAATACTTGCTGCTAATGTATTTCTATCTATTTTTGATTCTGTGTGACTTTGTAAGTCGGTCCAAGGTTGATCTACCTGTAAACCACTTTTGTCCGGCATATTCAAATTCAAGCCTATACCAATAACAACATGACATGCTTCATGTGCAGAGCCTTCAAGATCTATCAATATACCGGCCAATTTCAAGCCATTAATATATATGTCATTTGGCCATTTCAATTCCACATTAATATTGTAAAGCTCTTTTATTGCATCACTAACTGCTAATGCTACAACCGTACTCAAACCCATTGCAGCAGACATTCCTTGATCGAGCTTCCAATACATTGACATATAGATGTGTGAACCGAAAGGAGAAATCCATTGTCTTCCCCTACGACCTCTACCAGCACTTTGATATTCAGCAATACATACCTGCCCATGTTGAATATGGTTCGGTATCTTCCGCATTAAATAATCATTCGTTGAATCAATAATATTGTGCACTTCAACAATATTATGATCATTATCACTTTCTAAATGAGTTAGAATTTTGCATTTATCCAGTAGCTCGAGAGGTTCAACTAATTTATATCCCTTGCCTGTTACTCTAAATACATCTAACCCCATATCAGACAATGAATTAACTTGTTTAGAAATTGCCGTCCGGCTTACACCTATTTCATCGCCCAACACTTGGCCTGAGATGAACTCTCCTGATGCTAATTTTTTTATGAGATGTTCTTTGATTGTTTTTGCCATGTTATTTCTCAATTAAGCTAAATTCACCAGAAGAAAATACTGCTCTCACTTCTGGTTCAAGGTAAATCCCGAACATGGCTGCTACGCGTTGTTGAACAGTTTGGGCGAGTTTTGTAACATCTTGACCAGAATTACTCTCATAATTAACAATAACGAGCGCTTGTTTTTTATGTATACCTACCCCATTTTCTTCGTATCCCTTAAGTCCGGCCTCTTGAATTAGCCATCCCGCAGCTATCTTTACTTTGTCATCATTTTGCGGATAACTTGGCATGCTAGGGTATTTATCATGAAGCACGATCCATTGCTCATGCTTCAATATCGGATTTTTGAAAAAGCTACCTGCATTGGGTAGTACGGTAGGGTCGGGTAATTTTCCTTCACGAAGTGCAATCACTTCATTTAACACCTGTTGTGCCGAAGTATTAGCCGGCAAATGATCTAAGCCAGCATAAGATAGATTTGCTTGCCATTGTTTAGGGAAGCGAAAGGTAACACTAACAATCAATCCTTTGTTTTTTAAACGCTGCTTAAAAATGCTTTCACGGTATGAAAATTGACATTGTTCGTTATCATAATTTACAAACTGCTTTTTTTCGAAGTCAAACCACGTTACAGACTGACAATAGTCCGAAAGCTCAACACCATAAGCACCAATATTTTGAACGGGCGCAGCTCCTATACTCCCTGGGATAAGCGCTAAATTTTCCAAACCGTTAATGCCTTGCTTAATACACCGGCAAACGAATTTATGCCAATTTTCACTCGCAGACACATTAATTACAAAATCATTATCGTTTTCAATTATTTCTTCCCCAAAAAATTCGGGTTTAATAATTACAGGACTTGTTTCATCAACAAGCAAGGTATTGTAGCCCTCGCCCAGTATATAAAATGTTTCAGGTAATTTATCAACAAGTTCGAATAAGTCGTTGGTAGACGAAGGACAAAATACTTCAGGCGCAATCGATTCAACAGCAAAGCTATTACTTTGCTTCAAAGAGTAATTAAAGAGTGTTTTCATAAGGGATATAATACAGGCAACGCTAATAATTAGCAGTGATATTTAAATAAACTTACATCTGTTTACGGATAGGTAATTTAACAATATTAGCCATATCGTTATAATATTTGTTTTGATATTTATCGGTATCAATGTTTTGACTTTGATTAATGACCACACCTTCGATTGGAGCATTCACTTGTTTAAGCATTCGTAAGCCTTGAGTAATTTGCTCACGCTTAGTTTTAGAACCATGAACAACATATATGACACTATCTACAATTTTCGAAATAATAACAGCATCACTTACTGCGTTAACTGGTGGGGTTTCAATAATAATTCGGTCATAAAAATTACCAAAGACTTTTATCAACATGCTAAATCGTTTCATCGATAAAAAAGCTAAAGGATTTGCCGGCGAGATACCCGAGGTTAGAATATCTAATTTTAAGTTCTTGTCTCTGACAATACATTCATTAATTTGATGCGTTTTAGCCAATAAATTTGATAAACCAGGACGATGGACATCTAAATTTAAATTTTGAGCGACGGTTGGATGGCGCATATCTGCTTCAATCAAGAGTACTTTTTCCATTTCACTAAACGAACGAGACAAATGTAATGCAATGGTTGACTTACCTTCATTAGGTACAGAAGAAGTAATGGCAATAACTTTAGGTGGTTTTTTTTCTCCATTAAAGAGAAGTGCCGTTCTTAATGTTCTTATCGCTTCGGTAAATCGATTATCGTTTACATCAGAGTGGGTTTGATTTGAGGTTAGTTTAAATTTAGGTAATACAGCTAAGACATGGGCTTCTTGGAAGTTATCAAGTTTACGCCTAGAGTTAAGCGTATCCATTAATAACTCTCGCATAATGACAACGATAGCAATAAATAAAAATGACAAAACAAAACTAATAATAATGTGTAATTTCTTATTCGGGCCAACCGCTGACCTTGGTGTAATAGCTTTGTCAATAAAACGAACATAGAAGTTTGTTTTATAATTACCCATGGCATCCGCTTCTTTTAATCGGACTAAATAATTGCCGTACAACTCTTTATTTGTATCTACTTCGCGTTGTAATTGAAAAAATTTATTTTTCAAACGACTTAATCGGAGAAAATCCTGTTTTGCTGTTTCTAAACGTGTTTTTGTCGCTTTGTTTTTTTCTACCGCGGTAGAATATTGTTTTTCTATTGAAATGATAATTTCGCTGACTTGGCGGTTTATACGTGTTCCTAAAGATTCTAGTTCCGCCTCTACTGCAATTCGTTTAGGGTGTTTTGGTCCGTATCGTTTTGCTAATTCAAAAACTTTTCGTTCAACTTGTTCTTGTGAACGGCGTAATTGTATATAGGTTGCATGACTACTAACTTCATTAAGTTCCACTAAACCACTTAAATTTTCTTTATTATTTTGGATGTACTCAAACGTCGTCTTTAAGTCGTCTTTATGCTTATCCGCTTTCAATGCAGTCGACGTTAATTCAGTTAACTCTGAAGCGACCAACCCCACTACGCCTTGGATATCAACTAAACCTTCTTCTTCTCGATATTCTTGTAACGCTAATTCAGACGATTGTAACTTTTGCCCCAGTTCTTCTAACTGGTCGACTAACCATTGTGATGTTGACTCTTTAGATGCTCTATGAGTTTCATCTTGATATTGTAGATAGGTTTCACCAATTTGATTAGCTACTTTCTTCGATAATTTTGGGGAGTATGAGCGGAACGAAATTCGTACTAATTCAGTATCCGTAATCGGTGATATGGTTAACCGTCCTCTAAAGGCGCTGACTACGCTATTTAATGAAGGAATTTTTTTTACTTCACTTCCCTGCGTTATAAACGGGAATTTGTTGTTATATTTGTTGCTATTAAATTCTTCGTGATGCGTAAGGTTGAGCCGTGTAATAACTCGCTCAGCGAACTTTCTAGAACGCAACAATTCATATTGTGTTTTTATTTGCTCTTGGCTTGCATTCGATTCATTAAATGCGTCATTAATTGACAAGGTATTGCTAGGTTTATTATTCCCGATTTGTAGAGTAGCTGTTGCTGTATATATGGGTTTCAATAACGAAACATAAAACGCAACTAACAAAGTGATAAACAACGTAAAAAAAACAATCTTCCAGCGCCGAACCCAAAGTGGTAACAGCACTTCGCCTAATTCAACATCTTCGTTCTTTTGTGAAGCTAAATTGTCTTTTTCGTTATTTATGTTGTTCAAAAAAAGCTCTGCTCTATTTTTATTATATCGTCAGGGTATATTTGTGTAGCAACATTTGCACTTAGCGTGACTGTTTTTCCATCAACTATTCTTGTTATCGACCAATCCGTTTTCGAGGCTCTGTTTGATAAACCGCCAGCAACTGCTATTGCTTTATCAAACGTTAAATCATCTTGATAAGGATAACCACCGGGTCTATTTACTTGACCATGTATAAAAAATGGTCGGTATTCAAAAACAGAAACAGATATTTGAGGGGAAACGAGATAATCACCTAACAACCCTTCATAAATAACTTTTTCTAATTCCTTCACTGATAAATTTATTACTTGAATATCGTCCAAAAAAGGAAACGATATAAAACCAGATTTATCAATTCTTACCCTAGTTGTAAGATCACTCTCACCATAAACACTAATTTGAATTTTATCACCTGGGCCTAGTTTGTAATCACTGGCCAACAGAGGCTGACAAATAAATAACAACAATACCATTAATAAACGCATAGTAAACCCAGTATTAACTAATTTTTAAACAACCAGTCATTGCTTATTTAAAATTTGAAAGTAATTTTATAGCTTTATTGCATTGTAAAAACAACCACAAAGCTTATAAAGGATAACATTGTTTCGTATTAAAAAACAAAATACAGAGAGCTTATATAAAGGAGGTGTTAATTACGGTGTATTGCGTGTGTTGCAACACACGCAATATCGTAGTTTAGATTTCTTTGACAAATACTTTTGATTTTCGCTGGAAGTTGTACATTTTCTTTTTACCTTCAGGCAATTTTTCTAGCGGTTGCTCGATAAATCCTTGCTCCAAAAACCAATGACCGCTGACAGTAGTAAGTACAAAGATAGAAGATAAACACTGTTTTTTAGCTTCACCTTCCAAGGTATTCATCAATCGAACACCTCGATTTCCTTTACGATAATCAGGGTGAATCGCTACACAAGCCACTTCACCTGAATTATCTTCTGGATAAGGATAAAGCGCAGCACATGCAATAATAACATCTTCTTTTTTAATCACAGTAAAGCGCTCGATTTCCACTTCAAGCAACTCACGTGAACGTTTAACTAAAATACCTTCCTCCTCTAAAGGAGCAAGTAACTCAAGAATACCACCTACATCATCGATGGTCGCTGTACATACTTGTTCTTGATAATCCTTCGCGATTAAAGTGCCTGCACCATCTCGCGTAAATAACTCTTGTAACAATGCACTGTCTGACAGATAACTTACATAGTGACAGCGTTCAACTCCATTTTCACTACTTTGAATAATCGCTCTCATGAGCAATTGTTTAACGTGATCGTCTGTTTGTTTTAGTAATTCTTTTACTTTACTAACACCACAACTTTTAACTAATTTCCCTGACTGTTCAAGTAGCCCATCGTGTTCAGTTAATGCGATTAATTTGTCCGCTTTCAAAGAAATAGCGGCTTGTGCTGCAACGTCTTCCAGTGACAAGTTAAACACTTCTCCTGTAGGTGAATACCCGACCGGCGATAACAGCACAATAGAGCCGTAATCGAGCTGAGTATTAATGCCCACCGTATCGATACGCCTTACCATTCCAGTGTGTTTGAAATCAACACCATTTCTTACGCCAATTGGTTTTGATATAACAAAGTTACCGGTACTCACTCTGATCTGCGAACCATGCATGGGAGAATTAACCAACCCCATAGTAAGCAAGGCTTCAATATGAATACGTAATGATCCCGTAGCATCTTTAACAGCCGACAACGTTCCGCTATCTGTTATGCGAATATTATTTGCCATCAATGGTTCTACATTTTGAAGCTTCATTCGCTCTTCAATTTGCGGCCTTGCGCCATGAACCAGAACCAATTTCACCCCCAAACTTCTCAACAAGGCAATATCATGAATGATATTAGCGAAATTTGGATGTAAAACAGCCTCACCACCAAACATTAACACCACCGTCTTTCCACGGTGTGCATTAATATATGGCGCTGCGTTTCTAAACCATTTGACGTTATTTTTATCGTTGTTATCCATGTACGAGGTCACTACTTTCTCTTATCCTAGTTACAATAACTATTTAGCTTTTGTACGTTGAACAATGTATTCCATTGCTACTTCATCTTCTGGATCTTTATGTGGGCTTTGCTCACTATCTTCGATAATGTTGTCAGCCAACGAGCTTTTCTCAATAAGTGTAAATCCTAGCTTATTGAAATACTCAGGAACATAGGTCAATACTATAATTTGTTCCAGTTCCATTTCGCACGAATATTCTAATAAGTACTGAACTAATGCCTGACCTTGCCCTTGCCCATGATACGCTTCATCCACAACAATAGAACGAATTTCAGCTAAGCCAGTTTGGTAGATATAAAGCGATGCACTAGCAACCACTTTACCTTCAACCTCTCCAACTACAAAATTCTGAATATCATGAATAATGTTATCTCTTGTGCGAGGTAGAATTTCACCTTTTTCAGCCCAAAAGCTCACTAATTCATGAATTTTATCAACATCTGACATACGTGCTCTACGAACAGACATCGCTGCTGCTCGTTGCGCATTCAAGCGTTGTGTAACTTGCTTAAGTGCAAGGTTGATTTGTTTTTTACCCGGTGCACCAATAACTTGTGCACTTAAGTTATCGTTTTCACCCGATTGATTACTATCAAGCGCTTTTTGTACTTGAATACGTGACGTTCCACCTATTGCCTCGCGTTTATCTAAGCACGATTCAATAGAAAGGTACTTGTAAACATCGTTTTCGATTTTGTCACTAAACTCTTGTAATTGAGCCAAGGTAAAATCTTCTAAAGCATGACCTTCTTCGATAGCTGAAAGTACTGCTTCACCGACAATATGATGTGCTTCACGAAATGGTATGTCTTTAGCCACTAAGTAATCAGCTAACTCAGTTGCATTAGAGTAGCCTTGTTGGGCAGCAGCTAGTGTGCGTGAACGATTAACTTTTAAACCATCAGCCACAAGTACAGCCATTTGCATAACTTCTAACCAGGTATCTAACGCATCAAAAAGACCTTCTTTGTCTTCTTGCATATCTTTGTTATACGCTAGAGGTAATGCTTTCATGGTAACCATCATACCGGTTAAAGAACCCATGACTCGACCTGCTTTACCGCGAATTAATTCACATGCATCAGGGTTTTTCTTTTGTGGCATTAGTGAAGAACCTGAGCTAACTAAATCACTCATTTCTACAAAGCCTGCTTCGCCTGAGTTGTAAAAAATTAAATCTTCTGCAAAACGAGACATATGCATCATTGAAATACTAGCAGTAGATAAAAATTCAAGTACGTGATCTCGGTCTGAAACTGCATCTAAGCTATTCAAGGTAGCACTTCTAAAACCTAAGTTTTGTGCAAGCAAAGTACGATCAATTGGATAAGCAGTTCCAGCTAATGCACCTGAACCCAATGGTGAAGTATCTGCACGGTACAGCGCATCTTTCAAACGGCCGATGTCACGGTTAAACATTTCAACATAAGCTAAACACCAGTGACCAAAAGTTACTGGTTGTGCACGTTGTAAATGAGTGTAGCCCGGTAATACCGTGTTTTTCTCTCTGTCTGCTAGTTCTAGCATGGCTTGTTGTAAGTTAACTAAGGCGAGTAATAACTCTCCACCCGTCTCTTTGCACCAAAGTTTTAAATCTGTTGCTACTTGATCGTTACGGCTACGGCCTGTATGCAGTTTTTTACCTAAATCACCTGTTGCATCAATGAGTTTACCTTCAACCCAACTGTGTATATCTTCTGCGTCTGAGCTTAAGATTTGCTCAGGATCAGCTTCAACAGATGCTTTTAATTCATTAAGTGCTGCAACTAAACGTGTGTGTTCATCATCGTTAAGTACACCAACACTATGAATTGCACCAGCCCAAGCAATTGACCCTACAATATCTTGTACTGCCATGCGGTAATCTACAGGCAGAGAGTCGTTGAATTTTTTAAATTGTACACTTGCTTCGCCTTTAAAGCGGCCGCCCCATAATGCCATGCTTAGCTATCCTTCTTTTCTAACTTGCTGCCTTTTTGAGAAAGCGCAGTAATACGGCTAGATAAGCTGAATAAACGAATAAAACCTTCAGCATGTTTTTGGTCGTATACATCGTCTGCACCAAATGTTGCAAATTCTTCAGAGTATAACGAGTTAGGGGAACGACGTTGTGTAACTGAAGCAACACCTTTGTATAATTTAACGACTACATCACCTGTTAACTGTTCAGCAAAAGATGCTGCGCCAGCAAGCTGTGATTTAGCTAGAGGAGTAAACCAACGACCGTCATAAATTACGTGAGAAAACTCATGACCAATTGATTCACGGTATTTTAAAGATTCTTTATCAAGAATCAGAGTTTCTAAACCTTTGTATGCAGCCATTAAGATAGTGCCGCCCGGAGTTTCGTAACAACCACGAGACTTCATACCTACTAAACGGTTTTCTACGATGTCGATACGACCAACACCATGTGCAGCACCTTTAGCATTTAAGTACATTAATGCATCGTGGGCTGGAGAGCCATTTTCAGTAAAGTCTTGACCGTCTACAGAAACTAACTCACCTTTAACAAAGCTTAGCTGTACACGTTCAGCTTCGTCAGGAGCATCCATTGGATCAACAGTCATCGTCCAAACTTCTTTTGATGGCTCACACCATGGGTCTTCTAATTCACCACCTTCGTGAGAAATATGCCATGCGTTAGCATCACGACTATAAATTTTAGTTAATGATGCTGAACAAGGGATGTTACGTTCTTCAAGGTAGTTTAATAAGTCTTCACGAGAAACCATGTCCCACTCACGCCATGGAGCTATTACTGTTAGCTCTGGTGCCAAGGCAGCAAAACAGGCTTCGAAACGTACTTGATCGTTACCTTTACCAGTACAACCGTGACATACCGCATCTGCGCCTACTTTTAAGGCAACTTCAACATGAGCTTTTGCAATAACAGGACGAGCCATAGAAGTACCTAAAAGGTATTGGCCTTCATAAACTGCACCTGTTTTAAGAATTGGGTAAATGTAATCTTTTACGTATTCTTCTTTAAGGTCTACAACGTGACACTCAGATGCGCCAGACGCGATAGCTTTTTCTTGAATACCTACCAATTCTTCTTCGCCTTGGCCAACATCTGCACAAAAAGCGACAACTTCACAACCTTCATAGTTTTCTTTTAACCATGGAATGATTGCTGATGTATCTAATCCACCTGAGTATGCTAATACGATTTTTTTAATTTTCTTTTTTGCTACTAAAGCCATTTTCATTTCCTTAATCTTTATAATCGGCATTTGTTCGGCTTAATGCCGGTTACTGTGATTACAAACTGTTTAATTTAAATTTTGATTTAATGAAATTTACACATGATAAACTCCACTAAAAGTAATTATTTTTTGATTGAATACTGTTCGTCTGTTATTTGCTTCAAGAGCAAGAAAAAAGCACGGAATTGATAAGCATCAATGAGTACTTTTGCCGCAGCTATTGGGGCAAATAACAAGAGCAGTGTTTAATCAACCAAGAAGTGTTACTAGTACGGCTGCTTGTGCCCACATTCTGTTTTCTGCTTCTTGGAAAACTACTGACTTTTCTTTATCGTCAAATAAAGCCGTTGTAATTTCTTCTTCCAAATGTGCTGGCTGACAATGCATTACTACATTGGCACCTGCTTGTTCCATCATATTGTGATTCACTTGATAAGGTGCAAATTTCGCAAGGATATCAGCTTTCTTAGTAGGATCTTCATCCCCCATTGAAACCCATGTATCGGTGTAAATTGCATCTTGTTCACCTAATTTTTCGACATTAGATGTTAACGTTAGTTTGCTTCCTGATATTTTAGCTAACTTAACTGCTTTGTTAAATAATAGTTCTTCAGGTCCATGTCCTTCAGGACAAAGTAAAGTAAAATCTACACCAAGTATAGCTGCCATAATCATAAGAGAGTTAGATACGTTATTTCCGTCACCCACATAGGCAAACTTAACAGCACTTAAGTCATCGTATATTTCTGATAAAGTAAGAAAATCAGCGAGTGCCTGGCATGGATGATAAATATCACATAATGCATTAATTACTGGCACGCTAGCATGTTGAGCCAGCCCTTCAATAGCTGAATTTTCAAATACACGAGCAACAATAGCATCAGCATAACGAGAAAGGTTATTGGCATAATCACTAATACGTTCACGTTCACCTAACTTGCCATTTTGTTGGCCTAAATATAGCGCATGACCACCTAATTTATTGATACCCATATCGAAACTCACATGAGTTCGTAATGAAGGTTTCTCAAAAATCATCGCAACTGATTTACCCGCTAACGTTTGGTTATAATCTTTTGGGTTTGCTTTAATCTTTTTTGCCAGGTCGATCAGGCTAAGTATTTGTTCTTTGGTTAGCTGATCATCAGCTAAAAAATTTTGTAATGACATAATATATCCAAAAACGAAGTTTATTTAAAAGTTAAGTTTTATCTGCTTCTATGCGGGTACCTATATTGTCACCATTGAGTAATTGTGAAATTTTCTCAGGTGACTGCCAACTGGCAACCGCGATACTTCGTCGTAATTGATTTGCCGCATGGAGCGCAGCATTAACTTTGGCTGTCATCCCTCCAGAGATAACACCTTCCTCAATCAATGCCTTTGCTTGCTCGCTATTAATAGATTCTAGATATTCACCATTGGCATCTTTAACACCATTTACATCGGTTAGTAATAATAGTTCACCGTTAAGTAGTTGGCATATCTCTACTGCTGCATCATCAGCATTAACATTCACCAACTCACCTGATTCAACTGCACCGATAGAGGAAATAACAGGTAAAAAATTTGCGTTGATTAAGGTATCTAACAACTTACTGTTTTGTGCTTTAGGAACCCCAACCATACCCAAGTCTAAAGGAGAAATATTACATTGAATCATGCCACCGTCAGTAAGTGATAACCCAACTGCTGGAATATTTTGCTTGGTTGCTTCAGCAACGATTGATTTGTTGACACTACCAGCCAATGCACCACTAATAATAGGCATTTGCTCTGATGGTGTTACTCGTAACCCGTGTTTTTTCTCAGTCGAAAAGCCCGCTTGCGCAAGCATCTCATCAACAACACAACCGCCACCATGTACGAGTACGACCGCGTGATCTTTTAATTCTGAAATAACGGATAGTAATTGACTAAGCGCTGATGCTTTTCCTTCTTCTTGATGATCAAGAATCGCTCCACCAATTTTAACAACTAATGGCTTAGGCATGATTTGCTCCAGCTAATTTAACCAGGCTGTAATGACTTGGTAAACCTAAAGAAATATTGGCACATTGCACAGATTGTGAGGCAGCACCCTTTAATAGGTTGTCAATAGCACAACTAACAACAACCGTTTGTTTGGCTTCATCAACCTGCCAATGCACGTCAGCAAATGGTGTATACGCTACGTTATCAATTTTAGGCCATTGCCCAATTGTTCTAACTAAAGGTTTATCTTTGTAAGCTTTAGCAAAAGCTTCGTCTACTTGTTTTGCAGTAACGCCTGCTTTCAATTGGAGAGTTACCGTCGATAATAAACCTCTTTTAAATGGCGCTAAATGTGGATTAAATATCACCTGAGCATTTGCTTCTTGGCTAATTTCTGGTTGATGCCTATGTTGTAAGATATTATATGGAGATAAACTCACTTCATAAAAACTCGTTGCCAGTGATGCTTTTCTGCCTGCACCACTCACACCACTAATACCATTAACCACAATAAGAGAATCTTCTTTATGTAAGTTATTGGCGGTGATCGGCTTTAACGATAATAAACTTGCGGTCGGGTAACAGCCAGGAACCGCGATAAGATTTGATGACGCTATTTCATTTTCTTGCCATTCAGCTAAACCATATACCGCTTGCTCAAGAGCAGCTGGAAATTGATGTTCAAAGCCATAATAAGTAGGATAATCAACTAGATTTTTTAATCTAAAACCGCCTGACAAATCGAAGACTTTAACGCCAGCGTCGACAAAAGCTTGTGCCCATTGTGCGCTAAATTCATGAGGTGTGGCAAAAAATACGGCATCAATGTCTTTAACCGCTTCTTGTAACCAAGTAGCAGAAAAACAAACTAAAGGTAAGTCACACAATCCTAACCATTTTGGATGGAGTGCTGAAAACGTCATACCACTTGAGCTACTATTTTCAGAAACAACTAAATGCTCAATTGAAATTTTATCGTGCTGGCAAAGCAAACCAATAAGTTCTGCTCCAACGTATCCACTTGCACCAACTACCGCGACCTTCATACTTACCCTTTAAACCATTTAGGTTTTAAATAATAAAAACAATATGTTACAAACCAAATCAGAAACACACTCTTGTTCGTTAATTTCACTCTGTGTTATTGATTATTTAGGCTATCTCAACTAAAGTAATAAAGTAACACGCACTAACTACTTATGCAACTATTTAGCATATCTACCCATAAAAATGAGTTCGATAATAAAAGCCATGAAAAACTTACCTGCATTTAATGAAGCTTTACAAAAATTAATCTCAAGCCCCTCAATTAGCTCGACCCACGAAAATTGGGATCAAGGTAATGAAGATATAATTAACTTATTATCAAGCTGGTTCGAAACTTTAGGCTTTAGCATTTCTATTCAAAAAGTCCCTAATACTCGAAATAAATTTAATATGCTGGCTAAATTAGGTAGTGGTGAAGGTGGATTATTACTCGCCGGACACAGTGACACGGTGCCATTTGACGAAAATAAGTGGCAATCAAACCCATTATCCGTAACTGAAAAAGATAATAAATTTTTTGGGCTAGGTACTTGTGATATGAAAGGTTTTTTTGCCTTTATTGTACAAGCATGTAAACAACTAGACGCTAAACAACTCAACAAACCCTTATATGTTTTGGCTACCGCAGATGAAGAAACCACCATGGCGGGGGCACGGTTTTTCTCACAAACGCAAGATATAAAACCAGATGTGGCGATTATTGGCGAACCAACAAACTTAGCACCTGTGGTTATGCATAAAGGACATATGTCTCATCGTATTATCGTTGAAGGACAATCGGGTCATTCAAGTAAGCCTAGCCTAGGCGTTAATGCCATTGAAATTATGTATCAGGTCATCGGCACTTTATTATCATTAAAAAATCTATTAGCGAATAACTACCAAAACACTGCTTTTGATGTAACCTCGCCAACGTTAAATTTAGGGGCAATTAAAGGCGGTGATAATGCCAACAGAATATGCGGACATTGTGAACTTGATATCGATATGCGTTCACTACCAGGCATGACAGATAACGAGCTAATTAGCTGCTTAACCGAGGCATTAAAACCTCTCGCAGAAAAGTACCCTGGTAGAATTACTATTGATGAGTTGCACCCAAGCTCTCCGAGTTTCGAGCAAACATTGCCTAGCGAGTTTATTGAAACAGCAGAGCATCTATCAGGTCACAAATGCTGTGCAGTAAACTACGCAACTGAAGCGCCTTTTATTCAAACCTTAGGTTGTCAAACCATTGTTATGGGACCTGGTTCTATTGACCAAGCTCATCAACCAAATGAATTTTTGTCTTTTTCAGAAATAAAGAAAACAGATACCCTGTTGATTAACATGATCACTAAGTATTGTATTAATGCTAACTAACCTCAGGTTAACTAAGCCATGTTGGTTTATTTGTCCCATAACTTTTGATGAGTTTTTATTGAAAAATATTCATTTGCGGTCCAGCATCTCGGTATTAAGTCTAATTGCTTCCTCTCTGTGTAATTGGACGATAACTGCTGCAAAATTTCATTAAGCCTTTCTTTATTAATAGAGTTAAGCTTTTTCGATGTTTCTGTAAAATGTAAATTACGCTCCTTTGATATTACCAAATCTTGTCCATGGGAAATAAAGGATAAATTTCGGGTCACCGTTCTACAGATAGGTTCTTCAGACTCTAGGGGATAAAGGTAATTAACAATCGCATACTCGTATCGTTGCTGAAGTTCACCATGTAAATTTTCCGCAATAAAAACCACCCCATAACCCATAGGAAAATCCCCAGTAATTTTGTGCATTGCATTTATAACCCCACGACTACAAACTCCTCTCTCTGCATTTTTTTCCAGCACCCTATACACATAAGGTATTAACGTATAATTATAATTTAGTTTCGTGGAGAGAATCATTGAAGTATATATCTGAGGCACTTTAAGTAAATTTCCAATACCTTTTTTAGGATTTACACTTCCTTTCAATAACGCTTTAATAAAGCGTAATTTATCCTTTTCCGTTTGATTAAATTCATCCCGATACTTTCGATAGTTCCCTTTATATTTTGCGACACCTATCCCATCAATTAAGTACTTAACTGTTTCTCGGTAATCGACTTGAAGTAGTCTTTTTCTCTCTTCAATATTAAGTATTCGAAATGGGCTTTCAGTACCATAATCCCCTTTCAAAATTCTTTGGGCGTCGGGATGGGTATTACCAATATCTTGCAGTAAGGCAGCTTTAATTAACGGTATTTTCACTTCATCAACAAAGCGTTTATAACCTTCAGGATCTACTGTTGCGAAGTTACTATATTGACCAGAAGGTAAATCAACTAAACGTTCTTTTACGTAAAGCTCGCCAACTCGAGAATCCATACATAAACGGTCTAAAACACGTAAACAAATGATAGCTTTATATAGCGGCTTATTAAGTTCGTTTGATTGCTGTATTTTAGAGCCTTCGGTAGGGCTTAATAGTTGTACTGTTGCCAATATCTGTGAAGATTTTCGAACATCCTCTTTAAACGTATCACCTTCACTTAATTCGAGAATAGTACGACATATACTTTCTAAGTGCGTATACCTTTGTTCACGCTCAAACTCTAGCTGATCCTTATATTGTTCAATTTCTTGTTGGATTTGTACTGAGTCTTTTTCTGATTGGGCTTTAATGGCTTTATCTTGAGGCGTAACGCTTTTTGGCTTATTGAAATATTCAATTGCCCGTTCCAGCATGGACTCTTTCCCGGCACTTTTTCCATAAATCTGCTTAGAGAGGTTTTTAACACTAATGGTAAAATTAGTACCATTGGTAAATTTTGAAGACATTGATTCAAACGACTACATTTTGAAACTATATACTTTAATGCTAGTAAATATTTGAAAAGTAACAAGTGACTTAGCACATACCGTAAGCCAAGCCACCCATTAAATTTATGAAGGAACCAAACCTTTCAATTTAACCTGCTGTTTTCTATGAACAAGTTTTTTACAAATAACAGCAAGGTCGGAATGTAATCCTGCTGCAGTAACATCTCGCCCTGCCCCTGGTCCTCTAATAATTAAAGGATTGGTTTTATAACAAGTACTTACTATTTTAAAAATATTATCGCATGGCGTTAAATGAGCAAAAGCATCCTTTTGATGTAAAATTTCTAAGCTTACTGTTGCTTCGATGCTAGGAGCGAGTGAACTATCAGCTCTCGGCTTTTGCCTAAACGAAGCAACGTAACGAATACATCCCCCTTGTGTCTTAGCTTCAGACAGCTTATTAGCAAAATAATCATCAAGTTGTTCTGCTTTTGATAAAAAGCCTTCTGTTGATAATCCTCTTAATACTTCAGGTACAAGATTTTGGCAGTTAATATCATCTAAACCTAATTCGAATCCAGCAAGCCTTGCTAAGATCAATAACTTTCGTTGTACATCTCTACCTGACAAATCTTCACGAGGATCAGGTTCAGTGATCCCTTGCTCTAACGCTGACTTAAGTAGCGTTGAAAATGGCACACTTCCATCATAAGTTTCAAATAACCAAGATAATGTGCCCGAAAAAATTCCCGAAATTTCAGAGATAACATCTCCGCACTCTAATAAATTACTAATAGCAAAGTTGATAGGTAAACCTGCGCCAACCGTCGTATTACCTAACCATAAGCTTTTATTCTGTTTGGCGGTGTCTAACAGCTCATTATAATGACTTGTAGCAGATGAAGCCGCCCACTTATTTGCACCAATAACATGAATCCCTTTTTCAAAAAATTCCTGATATAACAAACTGAAATCTTCACTTGGGGTAATATCCACAACAATCAATTCATCGTAGGGATGATTAGCTAACCACGACATTAAGGTTTTGTTATCGTATGGCTTAGCCTCGGTTTCATATGTACTCATTGCTTGAGTAGCATCTATACCATCAATATTTATCATCGCCTTCTTTGAAGTGACCAATCCAACTAGATGTACATTTTCTAATGCCGAAATACGGTTTACTTGGGCAGGTAACATCTCGATAAATCGTTGACCGATATTTCCCACGCCCACGACAACCATACCTATATGCCGTGCATCTTTAGTCATCGCATGGTGAATATTATTAAGCGTTTCGCTAGTACAAGACTGGGATAGTACCGCGATGAAACTATGTTCATTGGTTGAATTAACCAAATGCAATGGCTGATGATGACTTAGTGCGCGTTTAAACTTTGCTTTTACATCACCATGTTTAGTCACTTCATGACCTACAGTCG
>Ga0209292_1003159_pt1 | contig 18289 bp, 9 predicted proteins | sample GOMGulsemesocosm_2_FD_184634 | JGI IMG/M metagenome (GOLD analysis project Ga0209292, IMG submission 184634) | Methane-oxidizing microbial communities from mesocosms in the Gulf of Mexico - GOM9C Gulf of Mexico (SPAdes) (version 2) | ecosystem: Environmental > Aquatic > Marine > Cold seeps... | reverse complement strand
AGGATATTGGTTCTTATTTAATGAATTACTATAACTGGCAAAGGCCACATAGTTTTAACGATGGGTTATCTCCCGCTAAAGCGGAAGAAAACCTTAATTTAATGTCCGGAATTAGTTGACCACTACATTATTTAGGAGAATAAGCTCTGGTATTCTCTAATAATCTGCACCCGTCAGTGCACTTGTTATAATTAATAACGCCGTATATGAACCCTTTAAATTCGTCCTGTGGGAGCTTACTTAATGTCTATTAAGTACTTTAATTTTGCTTGAGTGTGAAGCAGATTAATAGCGTTGGTCTAAGTTAATGGTAACCTAAGCGTCGCCGCCAGTTATATGGCGGCTACTTTGTATTTTGTGACTTATTTAAAGTGTCTATCAAAAAAGTCCATGATAGTACTATTTAAGTGCACCTTAACTTTCTTACCACGCATACTATGTTTGCTTCCTGGGTAGGTCATTAATTCAAATAACTTCCCCTCATCTTGTAAGCTTTTAATTAATTTAGTGGTGTTGGTAAATAAAACATTATCATCAGCCATGCCATGATAAATCATCAATGGACCACCTAAGCCAGGCACATATGGAAATACACTGCTTTGTTGATAACCTGCTGCATTATCTTTTGGATGATTTAAATAACGCTCTGTGTAGTGAGTGTCATATAACATCCAGTCTGTTACAGGTGCGCCACTAACACCAGCTTTGAAGTATTCACCGGCCTTGAACATAGTCATCAGTGCCATATATCCACCGTATGAATGGCCAAAAATGCCAATACGCTCTTTATCAACAAACGGTAAAGTATGTAAGTACTTAACGCCGGTTATTTGATCTTCAACTTCAACTTGCCCAAGTGTTTCATAGATTGGAAATTCAAAAGCGGTCCCGCGATAGTTAGAGCCCCGGTTATCAAGTTGATAAACGATATAACCTTGTTGGAGCATATGCTGAGTCATATCCGCGCCTTGCCATGAATTAGTCACGCGCTGTGCGTGAGGTCCGCCATAAACTCTAACAATAACAGGATACTTTTTACCTGGTTGCATGTTCTTAGGTTTATAAAGCTTGTAAAACAAATTAGCTTGGCCATCATCAGACTTTAATGAACCAAACTCAGGCATGACTAAGTTATTATAAAAGGGAGCAACAGGGTGCTCTGCTGTTACATTATTTTCAGCTAACCAAGTAATATGTTCGCCATTAGCTTGGTGTAAACTGACCTGCTTAGGGGTTTTAGTGTTTGAGAAGCTATCGATATAACTTTCACTGGTAGCGCTAAAGCTGATGCTATGAAAACCATTACGCTCGGTAATGCGCTGAACATGCTCAGGTGATTTACCTGTTAATGGTACTTTATATAAGTGACGTTCAAGCGGTGTATCTGCACGTCCAGTAAAGTAAACCCAACCATTTTTTTCATCAACACGAGTTAGTGAGTCGACAACCCATTCACCTTTGGTTAATTGTGAGATTAGCTCACCCTTTAAGTTGTAATGGTAAAGATGTTTATATCCGTCACGTTCAGATGCCCAGATGAAGGTTTTATTATCACTTAAGAAGGTTAGATCCTTATTTAGGTTTATCCAGTGAGTTGATGTTTCAGTTAATAAGGTTTTTTGACGGCGCTTTTTTAGGTTATAGGTTTTTAATGCCAAGTTTTTTTGATTGCGACTTTGTAGCTGATAAGAAAGGTTTTTACTGTCACTAAGCCACTTTACGCGTGGAATATAAATATCTTGATTGTCACCAAGGTCAATAAAGCGGATCTTTTTGCCTTTAATATCAGTAATTGCTAATTGAATATGAACATTGTTAGTACCTGTTGCAGGGTAACGTTGTTCAATAAGCTCTATTTTTTCAGCGTAGATTTCATTGCGGATAACAGTTTGTACTGGTGTTTCGTCAACACGTAAAAAAGCGATGTTTTTCTCATTTGGAGACCACCAGTAGCCAGTCATGCGTGACATTTCTTCTTGAGCAACAAATTCACTCATGCCATTTTTAATAGTACCAGCACCATCTATGGTTAGTTGGCGCTCTTCACCCGAGGCAATATTTAATACATAGATATTTTGTTCGCGTATATAAGAAACAAAGTTACCTTTGGGGGAGAATTTCACATCAGTTTCAAAGCCAGCTGTTTGTGTTAAGCGCTTAGATGCTTTAGTTGATAGGTGATAGTAATAAATATCGCCATTAAGTGGGAATAATAATGCACTACCATCTTGAGAGAATTGATACTCCATGATGCCAACACCGTAAATACGTTGGCGTTCACGGCGTGCTTTTTCTTCATCAGATAAGTTTTCAGGACCACTGAACAGTGATTGCGAATCTACTAGCAGCCTGTTTTCTTTGCTGGCTAGGTTATATTCCCATAAATCGTATCGATTTAAATCTTCAGCTTTACCCTGCAAGTAAGTAACGCGAGTACCATCAGGCGAAAATTTTAGTGACTTTGGTGTTTGACCATTGAGAGAAGGCGAACTATAAATGCGCTCTATGGTTAATTGCTCCTCAGCTGCTGTTGCAGCTACTGCTGCCGTTTTGTGTTTACTATCATTGGTGCTTTCTACATTTGCATGGGTATATAGCGGTATGGCTAATGAACATGTAAGCACTAAAAGTGCTTTTTTAACAATAAATTTCATAGCAAAGTTATCTTATTAAATTGTGAAGTTAGTAATGTATATAGGTAACCTGAACTCTGGATAAGCAGCACTTATTCAATATTCCCCTTTATTCGATTCTCAGCGTTAAAGCGTCGATAAATAACCCGTTACTCATAAAGGTTTAGCCTTGATAATCGAATAAATTGAAACATTGATAGCGTATATCGCTACTTTAATGTGTAAATTTCACTCTTAACAACCATAAGGTGTTGTTTTTACTTAAACATCAAGTACTCATTATCCAGAGTTCAGGTTAGGTAATAATGTACCTATGACTTCCTTGCCAACATTTTCCGTATTTGTTGGTTTTGCACTTTAGCAAACGCGGGTTTGTTAAACTAGCGTTGTGCTGAAAAAGTTGGAATTTTAGATACCGTTATCTTGAAACATGCTGCTTATGTCAGTGAAATGACTTAAAAGCAGCTTAATTAATAGGTGCCAGTATCTAGAGGTTTTATCATCTATTTGACTAATTATTTTATTAGCTCAATCAATTCGTGGATGGTTTTTACCGCTTGTATATTAGCGCCTAAACCTTCCATCGATTTATGATAGTTACGATAAGGAATATATATTTCTGTAAAACCATGTTGCGCGGCTTCTTTTACACGAGGTACACCGCTGTCTATTGGTCTAACATCACCATTTAGACTTAATTCGCCCATAATGCAGGTGTTTCTTGGGATAACAAAATCATTAAGACTACTCAGTAATGCGCTAACCAAGGCTAAATCTATACAGGTTTCAGACTCATCTATTTTTAAGCCACCAACAATATTAAAAAAAGTATCATGAAATATCTTTGTTTTAGTGTGTTTTCGTAATATGCCCGTTAACATTTTAATTCGGTTCATGTTTAAGCCAACACAAACGCGCTGTGGAAATTCCGCCTCGGTTTCAGTGGTCAAACATTGAATCTCTAATAAGAGGTTTCGGTTACCTTTTCGAATACAGGTAATTGTTGATCCCGGAGATTCTGTACTAGAGCCAGATAAAAATATTTCACTGGGATTGTCTACACTGAGCATACCTCGTTCACACATTTTGAAAATACCAACTGTGTCGATATCACCAAAACGGTTTTTATTTGCTCTTAGTGTACGAATTTGTCCATCATTCGTGTCAATATGCAACAGAGCATCAACAATATGAACTAAAGTTTGTGGGCCCGCAATTTCATTGTTCTTATTAACATGAGCAATAATAAACATGGTGACGTTATTTTGTTTACAGTACTGGGTTAATGCTTGCGCGCTACTTTTAACTTGTGAAGGAGAACCAGGACTACCATTAGCATTCTCAGTTACAACTGCTTGGATAGAGTCAATCACCGCAAATTTTATTTTATTTTTTTCTAACTCATCGATAATGGACTCAACGCTGGTTTCAGCTAACAGGTATAAGTTATCTTCGTTGTAGTCTAATTTTAACCGGTGTACACGGTTTTTAAATTGAGAAAGTGATTCTTCGGCTGTACAGTATAGTGAAGCGGTGTTTTTTGACATTCTTGCAACAAGGTCTGAGAGTAATGTGGTTTTACCTGCACCGGGATCGCCAGAAATAATGTTAACAGAGCCGTTAGTTACCCCACCGCTTAAAACACGGTCAAGCTCACCAATACCCGTTAATTTTTTTTCAGCTTCTGTCGCTTCAATTTCATTAATTTTCTTAGAGCCGCCACCAATTAACCCCGCATAGCCACCACTACGTGTAACAGTGCTTTTACTGGTGGTTTTAGCTATTTTCATTTCTACTAAGGTATTCCATGCACCACATCGACATTGCCCTTGCCATTGAGTGAAGTTCATCCCACAATCTGTGCATACAAATTCTATTTTTGCTGCTTTTGCCATCTAGATTTTACCTACCTGTAAACGATAAAATGACGGTAATAATACTCCGTCCTTATCTATGTATTATGATTATTATGAGTCTTCCAAGACAAGTAGCCGTTTGTAAAATAATGACCTGTAACTGAGCCTGTTATTGAAAGGCATAAAAATTGCTTGGTTTATCTTGATAAAGTCGGTTAGATTATAATGATTTTGATTTTTTTGTCTAAGCTAATAGTAGTGATAAAAATTGTTAGTTATCACTAAAACTATATAAAGCGATTAAAATATTTCGTATAAGAGAATTTAATAAAAATACTATGAATAAAGATTTTAGTAAACACCATAATATTATTGAAGATTTTCGTGGTGAAGTGAGCAAAAAAAGTTTTGAAGCTAGCTTTAATGCTGTCACTGATCACCTCACTAGAAATGAAAAATTTTTATTGAAAATGGAATTAAAGCGTTTAGCGGGTGCTTGTACCAGAGCTATTGATTTGCGTGGTTTGGTTGATGGTGAGTGTCAGTTATTTGACTTTCAAGGGCAGAGCCATTTCTTGGATGATGTTGCGATTGCGGCTTTTAAGGAAAATGTCGCTATTTATGGCGGTTATACTTTCGGAGTTTATGAATCAGTAAAAAATGCCAAAAATAGTTTTCGTAATATTTATAGAAATGAACAAACTACCCCGAGTATCATTGAGGATAATAAAAATAATTCTTCAATAGAAAAGCTACAGTACCCAGCCAAATTGCAATTGTTAGCTAACTACCCAAATCGCTCTGAAGAGCGGATGAACTTTGCTATTTCAATTACGTTAACGTTATCAAATAAGCAACAAGTCACAACGACCAGTATTGATCTAAGTACTGAAGGTATAAAGTTTAAGTTAATTAACGAAGTTTCACTTTATAAGGGTGAGCAAGTCTCCATAACCTTTACGGGATTAGAGCAAGAATTTCAATTCAGTAAAAATTCAGTATTAATATTTGAAGTTAAAAATGTATTACGTGACTCAGCGACTCAGCTAATTGGTTGTCAACGTATTGAAATTCCCAAAAAGGACAGTTTTGAACGGTTTTTGACCGGTTATATTCAAGGGAATAAACGCCGTTATAAAATTAACTTAGATAATAGTTTAGCAGCACTACAAGCAAGGGGACTTGAGCAGTATGCCTTAGTAAAAATAAATGAGTTAGTTGTCTTTATGCACAGTACTAATGATGGGGGTATCGACATTAATCCTCGCTATGCGTTAACCACTAAAAATAATCAAAAGCTGTATCAATATTGGCGAGATGATAAAAAGTACTCCACATTACATTTTCTTATTAATAAAGACAGGTTACAGCGACTATTTACTTTGCAACAACAAGGTAAAAGCTTGCTAGTCTTTAGTTTTATACACCAACATAAAGGTCGTAAGTTTTTTTACACTGTTGATGAAGAACAGCTTAAACATGACAATAAATTTTTCCAACAATTTTTAGCTTTTGCTGCGAGTAAAAGCACTTTTGCTATAACTGCATTAAAGCTTCAAAATATCAAACCAAACCAAGCTTATTCCCCATTTACCCTTTCAACAGCTATGACTAAGCAGCAAGGTTATTTAAATCCTCCGTTAACCGATGAAGTGTCCGCTATTGTTGCGCAACTACCTTATGTGGTGACTGTCACTGATGTCACCGACACAACGGCGGTAAGTGATTTTCAAGCATTAGGCTACGAAGGTGTCGATCTTGAAAGGCTGAAAAGCTTTGGTCATAAATATGTTGACCAGCAAAACCCAGTTGATGAAATTGCACTCGGTTATGGCCATCAACGCCAAGAAGTACGGTTTAAATATAAAACACCTGTAAGTATCGAATGCGAGGCGTTAAGTTGGTCAGGGCAATCAGCTGACTTCTCTGTTTCGGGGTTAAAAGTGGAATTAGAAAATACCGCAGTATTATCCAAAGGTGATATTGTTTATTTAAGTTTTCCAAAGTTACAAAAAATCACTTCAGCATTTGATCTTAAACAACTACCTTATAAAGTCATGAGGATAAGCAAAGACAAAACAGTGGTAAACCTTCGGGTATCGGTTAAAGAGCATCAACATATAGGTCGCTCGTTTTTCAAACTGTTAATTGATAAAAATAAAGATAAGTTAACTCCAGATGAATATGCCATGTTAACACCCGGTTTGTCTGGTGCTTTGAGAACATTATACGCAGTGAATATGACAACACCGACTGCCATGGTGCAATCAAGCGGCAGCCGCTATAAAATTGAAACATTGGTGGCAGGAAAATATGCTCCTCAAAGCCAGAAAGGCTTATTATCAACAATGTTACGATTAAGTGATCGTGAGGGGTATCATAATTTATATCCGTTATTGGGAAACTTGCAGGTCAGTAGTTTACTTGACCTGAAAATGAAAAGTCTGTTGGCAAGTGATAGTGCCATAAGTGAGCTCATTTACATTGCGATAAATCCCAATAAAGCTGATATTGAAAAGTCGGTAATTATAAAGCCTGTCAGTGATTTAGACACGCCAGAACTGAGAAACTTCTTTATTAAGAAATCTATAAAACAAGGTGATTTTTATTGCTTGCAGTTGAAACTATCACGTACTGACGAAGCCCATATGGAACATTTAAACCCAGAGTTGTCGTACATTAGTGCTTATGCAATACATCGGGGTAAACAGCTTGAGCAAGAGATATACAGTGTAGCTGGATTGTTACAGTTAATTGATGTCACTCAAGAAACATTGATGAGACATGAGCTCATTAGATTGAGTTAGGATTAAAAGAAAACCCTAAATTTAACACCTTGTAGATGTTAAATTTAGGTTTTAAATATGCAGATTATATTCTAAATAATTACGCCAACCAGTGTAATAAGCAATCTAAACCCTGCACATTGATACTACTATCGGCTTGGGCCAATACAATAGGTTTGGCATGAAAAGCAACACCAAAACTTGCCGCAGCCATCATCACGAGGTCATTTGCACCATCACCCATAGCAACTGTTTGGTTTGTTGGGATGTTATATTCTTTACTTAGTATAGCGAGAGAGTCGGCTTTTACTTGCGCATCGACTACGCTGCCAAGAACTTTACCGGTGAGTTTGCCATCAATGATTTCTAGGGTATTGGCAAATGCTGCGTCTAAGCCTAGGTTTTCTTTTAGATGATCGGCAAAATAAGTAAATCCCCCTGAAGCAATCGCTATACGCCAATTATGTTTTTTAAGCTCACTAATCAATGGCTTTAACCCTGCCATGAGTGGAATATCTTTAGCAACATCACTTAATATCTTCTCTGGAGAGTCTGCTAGTGTCGCGACGCGTTGATGCAAGCTTTGAGCAAAGTCTAATTCACCTAACATGGCGCGCTCAGTAACTTCTGCAACTTCTTCACCAACACCCGCAAGTTTTGCTATTTCATCAATGCACTCAATTTCTATGGTGGTTGAGTCCATATCCATTACCAACAGGCCTGGCTCAGCTAAAGTGGGCACTTGTGTTAATAGTGCAGCTTCAATCTTATTGGCTAGAGCAAAATCAGCTAGCGCTTTACGCGCATGAATAAAGTTACTGCAGCTTACTTTAAAACGACAACTAGTTTGGTTGTTACGGTGATTAATCGTCGTTAGCGCTGTAATACTTAGCTGAACTTTTTCTTGTAGCGATAAAAGTAACGCAAGAGATATTTGCTCAAACACTACCAACTCAATTTTATCTTCAGTTGTATTTATTGCTTGAAGGCTTTCATCAAAGCTAAGGGCTTGCCCTGATAAGTTAAAGGCGACAGGTAATTGTTTATTCTGTAGGTTTTGGGCTAAATACTGTTTAAGTGATAAGGGTAATACATTGACGATAAAAGACACGTTAACTCTCTAGGGTATTGGTATATACCCAAGCCATATGACGATGTAGGCTTCAGCTGAAACGCGCACCTTCATGTGGCTTGGATTGTTATAAATATTAAACTTCACATCAGTTAATAATCTAACTATAGTGGGACTATTAATGCGTTTAAATAGTCATCTGTGTTTTTATGAAGCAAGCCGAACAGCCTTTATACCCTAAATTATCGTCGATTTATAATAAAATTCTACAATTAGTTAGTGCAATTTTACTTATCATAGTGCTGATTAGTATCTTACAGGCTAGTGGGGTAAAAAATAGCAATAATTTAACTGAACATTTTAACTTTATTGCCAAGCAACAATTACAACAAGGCATTGCCGGTGTCACAGTGCTCCTTGAACAAGAATATGACAATAACATTGAGAAAAAAGCTATATTACAACGCTATCTTGATGGCTTAGCCAAAGTTAATTTTGTTAATCAAACACATTTATATGATGCTACTGGCCAGTTGTTAGTTGCGAGTACCTCGGTACAAATTGATAAGGACGGTAATGAGCTTGCCCAGCCTAAATCTAAAAGTATTAATGACCTTTATGGTATTTCACCACATCAGCGTAATTTAACTGACAAGTTAACTCCTTTTATTGAAGAAATACGCTCTAGTAAACTGGCCAATAATAATCTGCACGGTTATTTACGTTTTACTATTGAGTCATCTTATTTAACAGATACCTTATCGAAAGCTGATGCAGAGCAACAGTCATTACAAAGGTTAATGTTATTGATAGCAGGCGTTATTGGCTTTTTACTAACGCGTGGTTTAAATCGCTTTAGCAGGCGAGGTTATCGACTTGATTCTGGTTCCTCAAAGATGAGTTCAAAGGATAAAAGTAGTTCGCTAAATTAACACTCTCAACTTAGCTTTAACTCAGTATCAACTAAAAAATACTTGCGCTATATTAAGTTCTAGTTGACTGGCAATTTCCTCAGGATTTTCAGATCTTATTGTTGATAATATTTCGAATATTTTGACTATATTTATTGGTGAGTTGGCAGGGGGGGGTATTTGCTTACCAATTGATGTGTTATCTACCAAAGTATAATCATTTTGTTTTTCTGCTACGTTACTAATAAGTATTTCTTTGCTCAGTGGCATTGATGGAGCATCAGTTTCAAGTACTAAACTCTGCAAAGGCAGACGTTTTAACGTGTTGATGGTTTTTTTTGCCCGTGAATAGGTAATGGTACTGCCAACACCAAGTTTAAAACCTAAATCTAGGTAATCTGTAGCTTGTTGATAGCTGCCAGAGAACCCATGAATGATACCCGCCTTGTTTAATTTATATCTCTTTATAAAAGGCATTATTTTATCGTGTGATTGTCTATGGTGAATTACCACAGGTAGGCTCTGCTGCTTAGCTAAGTTAAGTTGATAGTCAAAAAAATTCTGCTGTGCTGCTAGCTCTTTTACTGGGTCATTACTTCGCTTGATATTTGCGCCATCGATACCAATTTCTCCAACGGCGACAATGTTGTCTTTTTCTTGAATTACTTTCGTCGTTAGCTGCTCTAGATGAGTGTCATTTAGCCCTGTTAAAAACCAAGGGTGAATACCTAGGCAAGGATAAAGTTTAATTGGCTTATTATGATGTTGTGCGGCTAAAGCAAGTATATTGTTGAAGTTACTTGGAGAGGTGGCGGGAATGATTATTCGGTTGATGGCTAGTTTAGCGCATTGCGCTAATAAGGCAGGTAGTTGAGCTTTGAAGGCTTTATCATCTAGGTGGCAATGACTATCGGTAAATTGCATCATTGCGTCCTTATCTATTTAAAATGGTAATACTTGTTATCGTTTATGTACTTTGGATGAAACAATGAAAACGCGGCAAATCAACTCTTGGGCGCGCGACATAAAAATCCTTGATTATGTCGCTTTCTTGTTTGTATCCACAAGTGACAGGAAAAAGCACTGAGCTGACATTAGTCAGTGAGTACTTTTGACGCATTAATTGCACAAAGTAGGAATAAATTACATGCGATCCATAACTTCGATGCCTAATATATCTAAACCTTGTTTTAAGGTGTTAGAAATCACTTGGCATAAGGCTAAGCGTGATGCCTTAACTTCTTCACTAATACCTTCTTTAAGAATAGGACAGGCTTCATAAAAACTCATGTAAAGGCTAGCTAATTCGTACAAATAGTTACATAACAAGTTAGGTGTACATTCACTGATAACTGCATCAATTACATCTTCAAGTTGTAATAATTTCAAGGCTAATGCTTTTTCTTGTGGTTCAATGATGTTGATTACAGCGTCATTTTTTACTGTTCCAGCTTTAGAAAAGATACTTTGAATACGTGAGTAAGCATATTGTAAATAAGGCGCGGTAGCACCTTCAAAACTTAGCATTGTCTTCCAGTTGAAAATATAATCACTGGTACGGTTTTTTGATAAATCGGCAAACTTAACTGCGCCAATACCTACTTTATTTGATATTTCTGCTAAATCAACATCAGTAATTTCTGGATTTTTTTCTTTAATTAATGCACTCGCACGAACAACTGCTTCATCAAGTAATTCTGCAAGTTTAATTGTACCGCCTGTACGGGTTTTAAATGGTTTGCCATCATCGCCCATCATCATGCCAAACGGACAATGTTGATAGCCGACATTTGTCGGTAAGAAGCCTGCTTTACGGGCAACTATTTCCACTTGCTTGAAGTGTAATGCTTGGCGAGCATCAGTGAAAATGATGATACGATCCGCAGATAACTTGCCACTACGGTAGCGACAGGCTGATAAATCAGTGGTTGCGTATAAGAAGCCACCACCTGATTTTTGTACGATAAATACTGGGGCTTCACCGTCTTTATTAGCCATTTCATTAATAAATACAACTTTAGCACCTTGACTTTCTTCGGCTATCTCACTACCCATAAGTTCATCAATCACGGCTGGTAAGTCATCGTTATAAGCACTTTCACCCATAATGTCTGAACGTTTCAAGGAAACATTTAACTTCTCGTAAATCTCTTCACTATGAGTAATTGAAATATCAATAAATTGTTGCCATAACTTGGCACAAGCTTCGTCACCACTTTGTAGTTTAACTACATCAGCACGCGCTCTATCGGCAAAACCTTCTTCGTTATCAAAACGAACCTTTGCTTCACGGTAAAAGTTTTCTAAATCGGCAAGGGCAGTTTCGGCTACTTCATTACTGGCAAGTTTATCGCTTAAATGTGCGATTAACATACCAAATTGTGTGCCCCAATCACCCATGTGATTTTGACGAATAACTTTATCGCCACGGAATTCTAAAGCGCGTACTACAGCATCACCAATGATGGTTGAACGTAAGTGGCCAACATGCATTTCTTTCGCTAAGTTAGGAGCAGAATAATCAACGACTACTGTTTGCGAGTCATCACCAGGAGTGCTCCCACGTACTGCTACGCCAATATTGTCATCTTGAGCAACGGTATTAAGTTGCTTAGCTAACCAGTTTTCATCTAAATGAATATTAATAAAACCAGGACCAGCCAATTCAATTTTGCTCGCAATACCGTCAAGGTTTAGTTCACTAACAACTTTGGTTGCTAGTTCACGCGGATTAGTTTTTAGCTTTTTAGCTGCACCCATCACGCCATTGGCTTGATAGTCACCGAAATTTGGACGGTTAGATAAGCTTATTGCAGGGTTGGTGCCTTCAGGTAAACCTGCAGCTGTCATTGCATCACTAACTTTAGTGCTCAATATACTTTTAATATTCATTACGTTATCTCATTCTCATTGTTATTTGGCTCAATACATTCATCAATCGTGCTCATTGACATGCGTCAACTCCGCGCGTTTTCTTTTGTCTTGAACCAACTAACTGCGAGAATGCGTAACTCACAGCTAGTACATTTATTTGTTTTATTTTTTGAAACCAAGGGGCGTCAAAATGTCGTTAATAATCTCAGTTTTGCAAACTAAATTGGATTTTAGCAAAGCGGTCAAGAAATTTTATCAGGGAGCTTAGTATACTAAGTAACTTGATAAAATTTCGCCGACAATGCAGCAAAAATTCTATTTAGGCAGCAAAAAATTAGTGTTCACGTGTCGAGTGGAACTGTATATCTGGATGACGCTCTTGGGCTAGTGACAAGTTAACCATTGTTGGTGCAATATACGTTAAGTTATTACCACCATCGAGCGCCAAATTATCACCAGCTTTTTTCTTAAATTGCTCTAAAGTACGTTCATCGTCACATGTACACCAGCGCGCTGTTGCAACACTAATGGCTTCATAGATAGCATCAACTTTATATTCTGTTTTTAATCGTTGTACAACCACTTCAAACTGAAGTACACCAACCGCGCCAACAATCATATCGTTATTAATGAAAGGTCTAAATACTTGTACAGCACCTTCTTCGGACAACTGAATCAAACCTTTCTGTAATTGCTTCGCTTTTAGTGGGTCGCGTAAACGAATACGTCGGAACATTTCTGGTGCGAAGTTTGGAATACCGCTAAACTTCATCATTTCACCAGCGGTAAAACTATCACCTATTTGAATGCTACCATGGTTATGTAAACCAATAATGTCACCAGCGTAAGCTTCTTCAACATTAGATCTATCACCAGCCATAAACGTTACCGCATCGGCAATTTTGACATCTTTAGCTAGGCGAACTTGTTTCATCTTCATGCCTTTTTCATACTTGCCTGAGCAAATACGCATGAAAGCAATGCGGTCACGATGTTTTGGATCCATATTGGCTTGAATTTTAAAGACAAAACCTGAGAATTTTTCTTCTGTCGCAACCACTTCACGTATGTCTGTTTTACGTGGCAATGGTTTAGGTGCCCATTTAGTTAGACCATCAAGCATATGATCAACACCAAAGTTACCTAGTGCGGTACCAAAAAATACCGGTGTTAGTTCACCGCTTAAAAACTCTTCTAAATTAAAGTCATGAGAAGCACCTTGAACAAGCTCAAGCTCTTCACGTAAATCTTCCGCAAAACTGCCTACAGCTTCATCAAGCTCTGGGTTATCTAGCCCTTTTATGATGCGTACTTCTTGAATGGTATGACCTAGGCCTGATTGATATAAAAAGGTTTCATTGGTAACTAGGTTATACACACCTTTGAATTCTTTGCCCATGCCAATCGGCCAAGTAATAGGGGCACATTTTATTTTTAAAACTTCTTCTACTTCATCCATGACTTCCATAGGGTCACGTACATCGCGATCCATTTTGTTCATGAAAGTAATAATAGGAGTGTCACGTAAGCGAGTAACTTCCATTAATTTCACGGTACGTGCTTCGACACCTTTAGCAACATCAATTACCATTAAACATGAATCTACAGCAGTAAGGGTACGGTAAGTATCTTCTGAGAAATCTTCATGCCCGGGTGTATCAAGTAAATTTACCAAGCAGTCATTGTAAGGAAATTGCATGACCGAGGTAGTAATTGATATACCACGTTCTTTTTCCATCTCCATCCAGTCAGACTTTGCATGTTGACCAGATTTTTTACCTTTTACAGTACCTGCTTTTTGTAAAGCTTGACCAAAAAGTAACACCTTTTCAGTAATGGTGGTTTTACCGGCATCGGGATGCGATATTATGGCGAAAGTCCTGCGTAAATCGACTTGCTCTTGCTGTACAGACATGCAAATTACCTGTTGTGTAAATAGTTATGTAAATTATAGAAAAGCAGTAGTTTTACTTGGCTTTTCTTAAAATATGGAAAATTGCGCGCATTGTAACATTAAATGAGGAAAATATTTTGTAAAAAGTATCGATATTAAATTTAACTTTAAAGGTTAATGTTTGTAGGTATTGAAGAGGGGAGTATTGGAAGGAAAAGCTCTTTTTATAAAGAGCTTTCCCTTCATTTTATCAGCGAGGGGGACTGATAAGTTAAGGGGCTGCGGGCCAAACTTGTACACCATCAACAGCTAAGCTGTTTTGCACTAGGCTAGAACAATAGCCAGTACTAGTGGCAGTGTAAAACACCTGAGGCAACATTTTATAACCCTTCGCTGTCACTTGTGTTATTGCTTTAGCGCTTAATGGGAAGCCATACATGGCAAACCAATCAGTTAAGTTAAGTTGGCTGATTTCAGATAAAGATATAAATAAGCGCTCATTCTGAGTCATGGCTGAAAACTCAGTCAGGGTGTAATCACCAAAGCCAAGGCCAGCTTTGCCAGTATTCCAGCTTGCCTCTGAGTTATCAATACGCCACATTTCTCTATCCCAAATATGCATTCTTGGGTACAGGTGCCAACCGTTGGTAATAGTGCCCTCAGCTTGCACCGCCATCATTAATTGAATGTAAAGCGCATGATGCTCAGACCAGCTTTTAGTTAAATTTTCCTGCATGTAGGCCGCTGGTGTTTGCTCTACTTGGGACAAACTCGTTTGTAGGGTATTAAACATCGCTTCAAAAGGTAAACCTTGGCAACTCGCTGATTGCGCTGTTTCATCTTCATATACAGATTTTGAAAAATAGGAGTAAAAGTTGGTATTTGAATGAGCGCCATAGCCCTCAAAGCGCATACTGCTTCTTTCAATGCCATGACCTAATTCATGTAAATCCCCATGTCCCGTTGGGCTAAAGTCCCAACCTGCATCATATGGGTTGCCACTACAGCCCCAACCACAGGTCGGCTGATCAGCATTCATATGTTTTACAATATCTATGGTATCAATAGATAAACCACGTGCAGTAACAAAGTCATGAATTTCAGGCACTACATCAATACCGGGCCCTTGGAATCCAGCTAACACATGTACCATATTGTGCGTATAACGATAGGTAGCATTAGCAAAGTCTGAGGCTACTGGCCAAATGCTTTCCGCCAAGGAAGAGCGTAACTTAGTTAGTTTCGAGTGAACTTCAAAACCTTCTGTTGCTATTTCAGCCCAATCAAAATCACCCTGATCCATTTTTTGAGCGAAAATAAGGTCATCAGCTGGTGTACGCCAATGTGGATGGCGGCCAATATTCTCAAAAGTGAAGCTGACCTCAATATCTTTTTGACTAAAGCCGATCTGGATAGGACCGCCATAACTTGAAGTAAATTTAATACTCTCCCCTGAGGTGATTACCACTCTATTACTTTGTAATAAGTAAGGGCGGTTATATTTATTTTCACTAAATATATGGGTGGCCCCCGTTCTTAAGGTATTAATGAAAATACTGGTATCGGCGATATTATTATCGGTACGGGTGATAGTAAATGTTTGTCCTGGCAGTGCATACACACCAGCAGAGCGAAACGAAGGTTTTGAAGTTAAAGTTACTGTCGCATTTTCAGGAGTTATATGGCTGAAATCTGATCGACTAAAGTTCCCCATATCTGGTTGGATAGGATTAATATCACGAGTATTATAAATGGCGTAATCAGCGAATAGTGATTTAAAAAACTCAACCGTATTAGTGGTCAACTTGTCCATTGGGTAACTAACACTTTGACGATAATGATCGGCCAATAATATTAATAACTTATTTAAACGATAATCCTCACGGGTAAAAATATTGAATTTTTGACTATTAAAATTATTGAACATAGTATTTATCGCACTAGCACCATCAAAAAATTCACTTTGTGTATTTGACTCCTCAGGGCAGCTTCTAGTGGCACAGTTTGCTAAATCAACAGTAAAAGATTTGTTTTTAAAGTTTGTTAATACTGTTTTGATTTTAGCTATATCGCTTGGAAGTGCATCATTGAGTATTGTCGGGTTAAAGGCTGATAAATTTAATTTCCACCAATAGTTGTCATGACCATGGCTGATATTAAATAGGCTTAATAACTCACGGCCATGATCCTCAATCCCACCATCATGCTGAATATAAATTACTGGGATATCTTGTGCTAAAGCAGCTTTCACACTTTGAATGATTGCAGCTTTATCATCACCAGCACGAGTGATACGAGAAATTATAATTATTTCAGGTTTATTGGCTATACAGCTTGCTAATTTATCACCATCACAAGCACCACTGTCGTTGTAACTTACATTAGGTACATTCCCATCAAGCCAAGTACGAGTTTGGCTACGATCTCTAAAATAGTGGCTTTCATCAAGTTGGGTTAATACTACGTTGAACTGAGTTAAGCTCGCTGTATTTTTTTGGGTTAACCAATCAAAGCTATTCAGTAAAAACAGCTCCATTTCAGCATTTTTATCGTTACGAAATGGGTTACTACCAAACGCGAGATAACGACCTGTAGTTGAAGTTTTACTTCCAGCTATCGTCATTGGTAAAACACGATCTATTCCGCCAGTTTGAGATGAACTATTAGTATTTAAAACTGTATCGTTAAAGGGGTATTGACCATATAAAATAGCGGCATCATGAGTTGGATCCCAGTCAATTTCGGCGAGCTGTCCATTAACTGAATCAGATTTAAATAACTGACGTTTAATATCATTAAATCGCGTTTTATGATGCTCAATCTCAGCTAAAGCAGCATCTAAAATGACTTCATTATCTTTAACCAATAAGGCATTTCCTGTAGCAATAGCCAGCTCTAAATAACTTTCTTCTACTCGGATAGTTAAGCTCGATGTTTTTTGTCCTATACCATCGTCCAAAGTAATTTCGATAATTGTGCTACCAACATGTTCGATCGTTGGTATACCAGTTAAGTGACCAGTAGTTTTATCTAAGATTAACCAATTGGGTAGGCCTTTAGCACTAAAGCTAACACTGCTATTTACTTCTCCCTGATAAATCAAAGTAAGATTTAATCGCTCTTGAGCGCGAGCGTTTGCAACTATTGTTATGAGCTCAGGTAAAGCATGAGGTTTTACTACATTAAGGGAAAAGTTAAGTGAGGTAGATAATATGCCGTCTGAAACGGTAATGATAATATTTCTGTGTAGTCCTATATTACTGACCAATGGTGTGCCAGCTACTTGACCTGTTGTTGTATCTAGAGTCAGCCAATCAGGTAAGTTAGTTGCGAAATAAGTTAATTTGTCATTATCTTCGTCACTTGACTCAGGGCGGAAAGTATAAGCTGAACCAAGCGTTGCTTGTTCAGGCGTCCCCGTAATTTTTGGCGCTTTATTTTCACTGGGCATCGGTGTTACTGTCGGCGCTGCGATTACTGAAACAGTTACTTGTTGACTAGTATTATCTTTACCATCTGAGGCCGTTAGCGTGAAAGTATGATTACCAATATTACTTTCTTTGGCAGTACCTGAAATAGTTGCAGTGTTCAACGTTAGCCAAGTAGGTAAATTATTAGCTATTAAGGTGACCGTATCACCATCGATATCCGATAAGGTTGGCGTAAATATGTAATCAGTAGAAACAATCGCAACGGCAGGTGTACCTGAAATTTTTGGTGCATTATTTTTTACTACTGGTGGAAGTGGAGAGGTTGTCTCAGGCTCTTCTTTATCAGCACCGCCACAGGCAGTTAATAGTAGGCAAACGAGCAAGTAAAAATGGTTTCTAGTGCAGCAGTTAGAAAATATATTGTTGGGTTTCATGTATGGGCTTTTAGCGCAGTTTTTATTATGGACCGCAATGTAGCATTACTGGTCCGATGAATAAACACTAAAAATAAAGCAGGCTAAAGCGTGACAGGTTAAGGAGCAAATATTATCGGAAAGAATAAGTCAGGCATATTGGTATAACCCCAATACCCTTGTTGGTGAACTTAGGAAGTTTCCCTGTATTTTTAGGTGGTTTTTGGAGAGAGCAGGAAGGGCAGTAAATTTTATTTCGTTCGCACTTAGCAGTACCGGGTAGAAAGCTATTATACCAATTCCATTAAGTTTGTGATCTTGTTGTGCGAAGGAAAAATAAATCAAGGTAAGGCGCTCGATTGAGCAATAGCTGGCTATTGGAATTGAGAGCAACGAATTCTTGGGGTATTTTAACCAGC
>Ga0209292_1003157_pt1 | contig 18294 bp, 17 predicted proteins | sample GOMGulsemesocosm_2_FD_184634 | JGI IMG/M metagenome (GOLD analysis project Ga0209292, IMG submission 184634) | Methane-oxidizing microbial communities from mesocosms in the Gulf of Mexico - GOM9C Gulf of Mexico (SPAdes) (version 2) | ecosystem: Environmental > Aquatic > Marine > Cold seeps... | reverse complement strand
CTCTTATTTTATTACTTCACTAACCTAGAATTAAAATGTTTCCTTAATGTAAATGTATGAAGCGTTATGTCTAATATGCAAAAAAGAGTATTAATTAGGCTTATACCTTATCTCACTTCGTGCCCCAAAGCGATGTATGGACTCCACTCCCATAAGCTATAGTTTTAGCTAACTATTCAGGAGAGCATACAATGTTAAAATTTAATGTTATCGGTATTGATTTAGCAAAAAACGTACTTCAAATCTGTGTTATCAGCAAACATGGTGAATTAGTCAGTAATAAAATAGTCGGTCGTCAAAGATTAAAAGAGATGTTAGCCAAATCATCACCTTCGATTGTTGGTATCGAAGGTTGTGGGAGTAGCCATTATTGGGGACGGATGGCTGAATCATTTGGTCACGATGTGCGTATTATCACTCCTAAAAAAGTAAAGGCATTTCTTAGTGGTCACAAAACAGATGCAAATGATGCGCTTGCCATAGCCAACGCTGCCATGCAAATAGGTTTAAAATACAGTAAACCTAAAAATGAAGAGCAACAAACACTTCAATCTCTTGAAGCCAGCCGAGTTTTTCTTTCTAGAAATATCACCTCGTTGGGTAATCATATTCGCGCCATGTTATATGAATATGGCATTGTTAGCGCTAAAGGAGCCGCAGGGCTAAGGAAAGTTGTTCAAGATACGTTTGAGGAAAACAATGAGCTTCCTACTTGCCTAATATCTACGTTACATCAATTATGGGCACAGTACCTAAATTTGAAAGAGGAGTTTACTAAACTGGAAAAAGCCAAAAACTCGATAGTTCGTCAAGTAAAACCATGTAAGCAATTGATGGCATTAGAAGGTGTCGCAGAAGTTTGTGCCGGGATGCTTTATTCATCGATAGGAAATGGAAAACAGTTTAAAAATGGTAGAGAAGCCGCTGCCTTTGTTGGGTTAACACCAAAGCAACATAGCTCTGGTGGTAAAGTATTCATGGTGGGCATTGATAAAAAAGGGGGGGTCAAAGAATTAAGGGCCGCTTTGTATCAAGGGGCTATGTCAATAGTCACTCATTTACCTGATAAACCAAAAACAATTAAACAAGCGTGGCTAATTCAATTAGTAAAACGAGTTGGTATTAAGCGAACATGCATTGCGCTGGCCAATAAAACCGTTAGAACGGCTTGGGCAATGCTCAAACATGAAAGTAAATATGAACAACAATTAATTACAGCATAATGAGTTAACAGAACATAAATAAATTTTACAATAATGATTCAGCATAAACGGTAAGACCAACCTATTAAAACCTGTCTATGGCGGAAGTCATTAAAGACTGTCATTGCGAAAAGGATAATAGGTGCGCAAACATCTAAGGCTAGAGGGTAGCACTCTCAATAAAAAGCCGTATATACGCACGCATCTTAATCTGTTTTATGTGAAATTATTAGTTGTAAAATACGTGGAGTCCATATACGCCATAGAATTAAATTCTGTATCAATAATTATTGCCCTACATATGTATATTTGTTTAGTATGAAAACAACAATAAAAATCAAATAGGAAAATCATTATGAACAAAGGTCAATTAGTAGATAAAATAGCTGAAGGTTCTGATATCACCAAAGCTTCTGCAGGTCGTGCATTAGATAGTTTAATAGGTGCGATTTCAGCTGAATTATCTGATGGTGGTGATGTTGCGCTAGTAGGTTTTGGCACATTTAAAGTATCTGCTCGTTCTGCCCGCAAAGGCCGTAACCCTCAAACTGGCGCTGAAATTCAAATTGCTGCTTCCAATGTACCAGGATTTAAAGCCGGTAAAGCACTCAAGGATGCAGTTAACTTATAGTAGCATTCAAATAGCTTCAATGACTTACAAAAGCCGCACCATTAGCGGCTTTTCAACTTTTACTCTATATGAATAACATCAAGACATACGTTTACGAAATCGTCTTGCAGCTTTTTCAACTGGTGAACATTCATAGATAGGAAAAATTACTGTCATAGGACTATTCTTCACTGCATTGTTAAACTGTTTACTCCAAGCCTTAAAAACATCATCCGCAGTTATATTCTTAATCGTACATTCATCATCCTCAGGATGCCAAATATCTAACTTTGCGATTAAAGAGGTAGTATCTCTTTTCACTTTATACTTATGAAATGTCACGCTTAGAATGTCCCAATGACTGTAGTCATCACATATTAAACTAATATTTGTTATCAGCTTACCTGTCCCAATCGGGTTATCTGTAACAATGCACAGTTGTAGCTCATTTTGTGGTATTTCATATTTTTTTAAGCGAGTTAACATAAAACGGCAAGTTCGAGGTGAAATTGAAGACGGAAGTTTATTTTGAAGTAATACTGCTTGGCTCATAGTAAGCTCCTTTAATAATTAATATGAAATTATCAAATTCACTCTAGCGAGATTATCAATGTGCATTGATAGTTCACTCAAAAATCACACTTACTACTATCAATCAACTATAAGCTGTAGATAGTTTTCTCACACTCATTTGTACCTCAACTTTCTTATCAATCATCTTCCTCTGGATATCCATTGATTGTTTTTCAGCGGCTGCTACCATGGCTATATTGATTGATAGTTTTGTATTAGATGATCTCTGCCATGATTGGATTGATGGATATAAACCTAAGAAGAATATTGGTAGTAATATAAAAGCCCAGATATTAGATGTAATGTATTCTAACAATCTATTAGATAAGGTTTTATATGAACCAACTGCCTCTAATGATGAATTAGAGGTAAAAGTAAAAAAGCCACTAAAGGGAAAGCTTGAAGGATTTCCTAAAGGAGTACAAAAACCCGATTTTTCAGAGGGGTTAACAAAAACTTATTATAGAGACCCACTGGTAAAATCTTGGATTCATCAGCAAGCCAATGGTAAATGCGAAAACTGTAATTCAAACGGGCCTTTCATATCAAATTTAGGAATACCTTTTCTTGAGATTCATCACGTAAATCACTTATCCTAAGGTGGAAGTGATACAACCGATAATGCAGTTGCCCTATGCCCAAACTGCCATAGAGCGTTACATTATGCCAACAACAAGGTAGAAAGTATTGAGGTGCTTTACACCAAAATACCTAGACTAAAAAAACAGTAAGAAAAACATTCTGTTAAGAGTAAAGCTTTATAATGGAGGAACAGCAATCAGACTTGAACCGAAACGTCTTACGACAGAACTTTTAAAATGAACGTGCATTAAAAAACACTCGTTGTAAATTAAGTCCGGTAAAGCACTTTAATGACATGCCAACCAAATTTAGTTTTTACAAGGTGGGGCTCTAATATTGCACCGTTAAATGCAATTTTATCAAACTGAGGTACCATTTGACCTCGTTTAAACTCACCTAAATCACCGCCCTTTTTACCAGACGGACATGACGAATATTTTTTGGCTAACGTTTGAAACTTAGCTCCTTTACCTAACTGTTGAATAATATCTTCTGCTATTTCTTTGTGCTTAACCAATATGTGAAGTGCGTGCGCTGTTGCTGCCATGTTGAAACCTTTTTAATACCATTTGAGTAAACACGCATATTATAGCGGTTAATGAATTAACTATTCTAATATTAACTATCGGGAATAAAAAAGCCCCGACTCTTTCGAATCAGGGCTTCAATATGTGGTACCGGTGGGCGGACTCGAACCGCCACGTCTTTCGACGGGGGATTTTGAATCCCCTATGTATACCAATTTCATCACACCGGCTTAAATATCTTTCGTTGTTACAACCAAAGATTTAAAACTGTTATTCATCAACACAAGTGCATTAATGAATCTGTTCGGCATTATACGAAAATAACTTAATTTAGCAATATATTTTATTATTCTACCGACTGTTTGCTGAATATTTATACGTTTGTGATGTTTACAAAATTATTAAAATTTTCATTGGTTAATTTTTATCAACAGCTTTGCTAGAATAGTGGAAATTTGTATATTCACTCTTTTAGGCTTTTAATGTCATCTGTAACTTCTGATAGTGTAGAAACGTTCCCACGCGCTGGCTTTCGTCGCCGCTTAGCTTCCTGGGTTTATGATTTTTTAATTGCCACAGCTGTTTACATGACCGCTGGCGCAATGTCATTCCTCATCATGTACTTAGGGTTTCACTTTGGTTTGTTTAGCATGCAAGGCTACGAACACTTTTCAGATGCTATTGCTAATACTGCATGGTTAAAGTGGCCGAATGAGTTTTGGAAACTAGCTTGGGTATCGTTATTCTTTATTTGGTTCTGGTCTAAAACAGGCCAAACATTAGGCATGAAAGCGTGGCGTTTACGTGTGCAAAACCAAGATGGTTCTTTAATTAGTAAAACAACCGGATTAAAAAGACTATTCCCTACCCTGTTAGGTTTAGGCAACTTCACCGTAATATTTGATCGTAAAAATAAATTAAGCTTACAAGACCGGCTGACAAAGACTGAAATAGTGGTGTTAACGTTAGAAGCTAACCGCGGCCGTTTATAGAGCTTGGACAAAATAAAAGGCATGATAAAACTTTATCATGCCTTCTCTCATAACTATTCTTTAGTAAAACTTATCTTCTAATACAAAGTTAACTGGGCCGTTTATTCATTAAGTACAAGGCTAGCGAAACAAATATTACACTTGGCATTAGCGCTCCAAAAGCAGCCGGTAATTGATATACCAAACTCAATGAACCTAATACTTCATTAGTTATAAAAAATGTAATTCCTGTCCCTACTCCCATCATTATTCTTGCTCCCATAGAAACAGAACGTAACGGCCCAAAGACAAAAGACAACGCAAGCAGTAACATTACAGCAACGGTAACAGGTTGAACGATTTTTCGCCAAAAGGCTAAAACATATCGACTGGGATCTTGTTTATTTTCTTCCAAATAACTTAAATATTCTGACAAGCCACGTAAAGATAAAAGCTCAGGTTTCACCATAACAACACCCAGTTTTTCGGGGGTTAAGCTGGATGTCCACATTTTGATGCTTGATGACTCTTTAGTCATTTTATTACCACTTAAATGCGTATCTACAACGTTACGTAACTGCCAAGCATCTTTTTGATAAATAGCACTCTCAGCAGATAACCAACTTGAGAGTTTTAAGGATTCGTCAAAGCGATATATTTGCACATCATTTAATTTACCTTTGTCTTCTACATCACCGATATGAACAAAGTAATCACCATCTTTTGCCCAAGTTCCATCAGCAGATGGAATTAAGCTTCCTCCTGATATGGCTTGTGCCTTAAGTTGTCTTGCCGCTAATTCACTCTCCGGTGCTAACCATTCCCCTACAGCCATGCTAATAAAAACAAGAACAATCGCTGACTTCATCACTGATTTAATAATATCTACCCGAGACAAACCGGCCGCTTGCATAACCACAAGTTCACTGTTTGAAGCGAGCATGCCCATACCGATCAACCCGCCGATCAATGCCGACATAGGAAAAAACATTTCAATATCAGGTGGGATTTTATAAAGTACAAATAAAGCAGCATGAGCAATATCATAATTGCCTTCTCCCACTGATTTTATTTCTTCAACAAACTTAATGATGCCACTTAGACTGACAAATACCGATAAAGCTATAAAGGTGGTCGATGCAATAATCCGACCAATGTACATGTCTAATATACGCATTATGATGATGTTCCTTTACGAGTAAAGTTTCGTATTAACCGAGGCAGTTTAGCTTTCATTATTAAACCACTACTGCGATCTTTAACCAGTAAACTTACGCCTATAACAAGTACAAAAAAGTGTATGGGCCATAATCCAATACCTTTAGGTATAGTTGCCGACTCAACGCCTGACTTTACTGCAGTCAGCATTAAAAAGTACCCAAGAAATAACAGTAACGCGGGCAGCATTTTAGCAAATTTACCTTGCCTTGGGTTCACGACACTTAGCGGCACTGCAATCAAGGTCATGATCAAACAGGCAATAGGGAAAGCAATACGCCAATGCATTTCGGCACTTAATTCAGCGGTATCTTCTTTGAATAAATCTGAAGTTGGAATGGCTCTCAGTTTTCGGTTTTTATGCGCCACTTTTTGATCTTGAATTTGAATGTAGTATTTATCAAAAAAAACTTCTTTGAATTCTTTACTCTTGGTATCGTTTTGATAACGTGTCCCGTCACTTAACACTAATCGTTGAGAACCACTTTCTTCCTCAACAACCTGGCCAGACTGTGCGTAAACCAAACTCGCATTGATAATACTTTTATCCGTAGCTTTCTTATCAGGAAGTTGTGCAACAAACACCTTTTCAAAGGTATTGTCATCGCGATTTTTATCATGAATAAAAATGACAGCTTTATTATTACCTGTTGTTTGAAATCGACCAGCAATCAGAGAGCTTAAGCCAGAGTCAGCGGCTAATTTCTCTTTAACTTGATATTCATATTCCGAGGCCATAGGTGACAAATACAAGGTAAACATCCCGGTAAAAATAGCAGTAATTAAACTTAAAATAAGTGTAATTCGAACGACATACCATTCACTTACCCCACAAGCATGTAGAACCGTCATCTCGCTATCGGCATAAATACGACCGTAAGCCAGCAATACACCTAGAAACAGACTAAGCGGCAAAATCATGCCCGCTAAGTCCGGTACCTTCAAACCAATAAAGACCATAACCAAATGTCCAGGAATACCACCTTCAGCAGCATCATCTAAAATTCGGACAAATTTATTACTAATAAATATAGTCATCAATACTAAGAATACCGCTAATTGTGTTTTAGCGACTTCTTTCAGTAAATAACGAAAAATAATCATAAAAATTCCCTATAAAAACATCGTTTTTTTCTGACATCTGCTCTATTTTTAAGTAAACTTGTCGTTTTCATAAGTAATATTAATTTTTGCTCTAAGGGTAATTCGCTCGCATCTAGCTATAATTATAGCCTTTAGCCGAATACTTTTAAAAGTAAGCATACCGATTATTTATAGATTTAAACAAGTTTACTCGTAAATTTCATTTAAAAACAGCTTGTTTTTGTACGAATTAGGAGAGCTCATGGAGTTCAACGTAAAAAGTGGTAGTCCAGAAAAGCAACGCAGCGCCTGTATAGTGGTTGGCGTTTTTGAACCTCGCCGTCTTTCAGCTATTGCTGAACAGCTTGATGAAATAAGTGAAGGTTATATCAGTAACTTATTACGTCGTGGCGATTTAGAAGGTAAATCAGGGCAAATGTTACTGCTTCATCACGTGCCTAACATCCTAAGCGAACGTGTTTTGCTAGTGGGTTGCGGTAAAGAACGGGAACTTGATGAACGTCAATATCGTCAGATTATCAGTAAAACAATTAGTACCCTAAATGAAACAGGTTCAATGGAAGCTGTGTGTTTCTTATCTGAATTACACGTTAAAGGTCGAGATACTTATTGGAAAGTTCGTCAAGCCGTTGAAGCAACTCAAGATTGCTTATATAGCTTTGACGGATTGAAAACTCGAAAAGTTGAAGCACGTCGTCCATTACGTAAAATGGTTTTTAATGTTCCTACACGTAGAGAATTACCTTTAGGTGAACGTGCTATTTCTCATGCACTTGCTGTTTCTGAAGGTATATCAACCTGTAAGAACGTTGCGAACATGCCGCCAAATATTTGTAATCCCGCTTATTTAGCAGAACAAGCTAAAATCTTAGAAAATGATTACGAAAATGTTAGCACTGAACTTGTTGGCGAAAAAGAAATGGAAGCATTAGGTATGCACTCATACCTTGCCGTTGGCCGAGCTTCTCGCAATGAATCCATTATGAGCATTATTAAATATAATGGCGCTGCTGATGATGTAAATCCAATCGTTTTAGTCGGTAAAGGTGTTACTTTTGACGCTGGTGGTATTTCATTAAAGCCAGGTGAAGCCATGGATGAAATGAAATATGACATGGGTGGAGCAGCCGGTGTTTTAGGCGCTATGCACGCATTGGCAGAATTACAGTTACCGATTAACGTTATTGGTATTTTAGCCGGTTGTGAAAATATGCCGGGTGGCGATGCATATCGTCCTGGTGATATTTTAACGACAATGTCAGGTCAAACGGTTGAAGTATTAAACACTGATGCAGAAGGTCGTTTAGTATTATGTGATGCACTCACCTATGTTGAACGTTTTGACCCTGAGCTCGTTATTGATGTTGCAACATTGACCGGTGCTTGTGTCGTGGCTTTAGGTAAACATGCATCTGGCTTATTAAGCACGCACAACCCGTTAGCTCATGAATTATTAAATGCTTCTGAACAAAGTGGCGATCGCGCATGGCGTTTACCGTTATGGGAAGAATACCAAGAACAGCTAGAAAGCCCATTTGCCGACTTTACTAACCTAGGTGGCAAAGGCGCAGGTACTATTACTGCCGCTTGTTTCTTAGCTCGATTCACTAAAAAGTACAACTGGGCGCATCTTGATGTTGCAGGTACGGCTTGGCGAAGTGGCGGAAAAGATAAAGGTTCTACTGGTCGCCCTGTAAGCTTGTTAACGCAATTTTTATTGAACCGTTCAGGTGCTGAGCAAAGCGAATAACATCAGCTAAAGAAATACACAAAAGGAACACCGTAAAGATGCAAACACAAGTAATGTTTTATTTGCTTGAAGAAAATACAAAGCGTGAAGATGGGGCTGAAGCGTCACATTTTCATGCTTGTTTGCAGGCAGCTAATTTTTACCGTCAAAATCAACGAGTATTTATTTACTGCGCGGATCAAAAAATAGCGCATCAATTAGATGAACTGCTTTGGGCATTTGAGCCTGGCAGTTTTGTTCCACACAATTTACCGGGCGAAGGTCCTAAAAATGGCGCAGCCGTAGAAATTAGTTGGCAACCACCAACTCATCGTCGCGCTATTTTAATAAATTTAACCAGCACAGTGCCAAACTTTGCTAATCAGTTTTCACATATTGTTGATTTTGTACCGAGTGATGAAACCCTAAAACAACAAGCCCGAGAGCGTTATAAGGGCTATCGTCAATGGGGATTTCAAGTGGATAATCAAACCGCGCCAAAACAGTCAAACTCAATTAATGCACATCAAACAAGTTAAGTAGTCATTCCCATGGAAAAAACATTCAATCCTTCAGAAATCGAACAGTCTCTTTATCAAAGTTGGGAAGAGCAAGGTTATTTTAGCCCAACTAGCGAAGGAGACGGTTATAGCATAGCTATACCGCCACCAAACGTTACCGGTAGTTTGCATATGGGACACGCGTTCCAACAAACTATTATGGATACCTTAATTCGCTATCAACGTATGCAAGGTAAGAGTACTTTATGGCAAACGGGTATGGATCACGCAGGTATTGCAACTCAAATGGTTGTAGAGCGTAAGATTGCCGCTGAGGAAGATAAAACACGTCATGATTACGGGCGTGACGCATTCATTGATAAAGTATGGGAATGGAAAAACGAATCTGGCGGCACTATCAGCAAACAAATGCGCCGTTTAGGAAATTCAATTGACTGGACTCGCGAGCGCTTCACTATGGATGACGGCATGTCTGAAGCCGTACAAGAAGTATTTGTTCGCTTGTTTGAAGATGACTTAATTTATCGTGGTAAACGCTTAGTAAACTGGGATCCGAAATTTCATACAGCCATATCTGATTTAGAAGTAGAAAATAAAGATAAAAAAGGCCACATGTGGTACTTACGATATCCATTAGCTAATGGCGTTAAAACCGCTGAAGGTAAAGACTACCTCGTTGTCGCAACAACTCGACCAGAAACTGTTTTGGGTGATACGGGTGTAGCGGTTAATCCTGAAGATCCTCGTTACAAAGATCTTATTGGACAGCAGGTTTTATTACCTTTAGTGAACCGTCTAATCCCTATTGTTGGCGATGAGCATGCTGATATGACCAAAGGCTCAGGTTGTGTAAAGATCACGCCTGCTCATGATTTTAACGATAATGAAGTCGGCAAACGTCATGATTTACCTTTAATCAATATTTTAGATCAAAACGCGGCGATTTTAGCCAGCGCAGAAGTTTATCAAAATAATGGTGAACCATCGACTGTATATAGCACTGACCTTCCTGCTGAATTTGCAGGTATGGATCGCTTTGTTGCTCGTAAAGCCATTGTTGCCGCGTTCGACGATTTAGGATTTTTAGTTGAAGTTAAGGAGCATGATTTAGTTGCACCTTACGGTGATCGTTCAGGTGTGATCATTGAGCCATTATTAACTGACCAATGGTATGTACGTACTGCACCACTTGCCGGACCTGCCGTTGATGCAGTAGCCAATGGTGAAATTGAAATTGTACCTAAGCAATATCAAAATATGTACAACGCTTGGATGAGTGATGTTCAAGATTGGTGTATCTCTCGTCAACTTTGGTGGGGACATAGAATTCCAGCATGGTACGACGAAAACGGTGGTTTTTACGTTGGCAGAACTGAAGAAGAAGTTCGTGCTAAGCACTCATTAACTAACGATGTTAAATTAAGACAAGACGATGACGTACTTGATACTTGGTTCTCATCAGCATTATGGACATTTTCAACACTTGGCTGGCCAAACAGTGTGGAAGATCTCAAAAAATTCCACTCAACTGATGTGTTGGTTACTGGTTTTGATATTATTTTCTTCTGGGTCGCTCGCATGATCATGATGACCATGCACTTCATCAAAGACGAAAATGGCAAGCCACAAGTACCGTTCAAAAAAGTTTATGTTACTGGGCTTATTCGCGATGAAAATGGCGATAAAATGAGTAAATCAAAAGGTAATGTTGTTGATCCTCTTGATATGATCGATGGAATTGCACTTGACGATTTACTTGAGAAACGTACCGGAAATATGATGCAGCCAAAACTGGCAGCAAAAATAAATAAATTAACCAAAAAAGAATATCCAGAAGGTATTGAAGCACATGGTACTGACGCCTTACGTTTTACCCTAACCTCAGTTGCTTCAACGGGTCGTGACATAACTTGGGACATGAAACGTTTAGACGGTTACCGTAATTTCTGTAATAAGTTATGGAATGCGAGTCGTTACGTATTAATGAATACCGAAGAGCAAGACTGTGGAAAAATAATTGATGGCAAGCAAGGCGAAATGGAATTTTCATTAGCTGACCGTTGGATATTAGGTCAATTTCAACAAACAGTTAAAACTGTTCATGAATCGTTTGACGCATTCCGCTTCGACTTAGCCTCGCAAGCACTTTACGAATTCACTTGGAACCAATTTTGTGATTGGTATTTAGAATTAACTAAACCGGTATTGTTCAAAGGTAGTGATGCACAACAGCGTGGTACTCGTCATACTTTAGTGACGGTTCTAGAAAGTTTATTACGCTTGATGCATCCAATCATGCCATTCATCACTGAAACAATTTGGCAACGCGTTGTGCCATTAAGTAATTTTGTTACTGAAAGCAAAGACAATGAAATCGCCAGCATTATGGTGCAGAGCTTCCCTCAGTTTGATGAAAGTCAATGTGACCAAACCGCTATTGATGATTTAGAGTGGGTAAAACAATTTATCGTAGCTATTCGTAATATTCGCGGTGAAATGGATATTTCTCCGAGCAAAGAATTACCGGTATTACTCAAAAATGTTAACGTAAACGATCAACGTCGTTTAGATGAAAATCAGCAATTTTTAAGTGCATTAGCTAAACTTGAAAGCATTACTGTATTATCTGATGATGATAACGGCCCACTTTCAGCAACGGCTGTTGTTGGAGATTTATCAGTGTTAATACCAATGGCGGGATTAATTGACAAAGAAGCTGAGCTTGCACGTTTAACTAAAGCGGTTGATAAGCTAGAAAAAGATGCTGATAGAACCCGCGGCAAGTTAAGTAACGAAAAGTTTGTTAGTAAAGCGCCTGAAGCGGTTATTAACAAAGAAAAAGCTAAGTTAGCAGATGCAGAGTCTGCTTTAGCCAAACTTGCTGATCAAATCACGCAAATATCGGCTTTGTAAATGTTGTATATTCTAGGATTGATAAATACTAATAATCCTCAGTTATAATTTTCAATAAAGCCAGCACCTTAGCTGGCTTTTTATTGTCATAAAAAAGTCATCGAATCTTAATGTTTTTATAGGATCTCACTAAAAGATTGTGCTAACATACTTTTGCGTTGAGTTTTTGCGTTTCGGGAGAAGGATATTTCAACTATAATCTTATTTTATAAGGTTTATTATTGATTAACCTCAGACGCTACTAGTTTGTGTTATTGGAAACCTTTCTCTGTCTGTACTTTTATAGGTAGAGAGCATTTACTCCGTATAAATCAAAGTGGATAATCCACTTATTACTATTTTTTAATTAATAACCTACGGGAAATGTACACATGTCTGATTCAGTAACTGGTAAAGTAAAATTTTTTAACGAATCTAAAGGATTCGGTTTCATAGAACAAGATAACGGACCTGACGTTTTTGTTCACTTCAGCGCTATCTCTGGTGACGGTTTCCGTACACTAACTGACGGTCAAGCTGTTACTTTTACTATCAAGCAAGGACAAAAAGGTCCTGAAGCTGAAAACGTAATTGCTTCTTAATAACTGATTTAAATTAGTTATTAAAGGGTCTTAGGATCCGAACAAAAAAGCGGAACAATGAAAATTGTTGCGCTTTTTTTTATACTTAAATTCAAACCCTTAACTTTTACTTCCCCATTAATGTTCACTTCCAAGTACAAAATTTAAAAGCCCTGCTACACTCTTTACTGTAAACAAACTGATAACAAGAAGTTAACAGAGACACATAAAGGGAATTAAAATGAATAAATGTACTTTAGCGATACCCGTAAGATATCTCCTTCTTTCATTAATATTATTAACATCTATAACTAGCCAAGCTTCTCTCATTTTCATCAATGAAATTCAATATGACAATATTGGCGCAGACAAAAATGAGTTTGTTGAAATTACCGGTACAGCAGGTTTAAACTTATTAGACTGGTCATTACAATTTTACAACGGAAGTACGGGATTAATTTATAAGTCCTTCATAATTGGCGATGTTACCTTGGTCGACAGCCATAATGGCTTTGGTTTTTTAGCTTTCGAGGTAAGTGGTATTCAAAATGGGGCTGCTAACGGTATTGGAGATGGAATAGCTATAGTTGATAGTAATGATCAGGTTATGCAGTTTCTTTCTTATGAAGGTGCTTTTGAAGCTAAAGATGGAGCTGCTTTAGGCATATTGAGTGATAACATTTCAATCAGTCAACATAGCTCGCCTGTGGGTAAGTCGATGCAACTGACTACCAGTGGTAACCACTATGAAGATTTTGAGTGGGTTATTGAAGATAATACCTATGGTATAAAAAACGTTGGACAGAGTTTTATAAGTGATGCAGCTGCTAATTCAGTACACGTTTCAGAACCCAGTCTACAAATATCATTTATACTAATGACCATGGTATTATTGATAAGTAGAAAAAAGTTAATATCGCCACGATAAGAAAGCAGTTTATACTTTGATAAAACAGTTGCCATGAATAAAGTTCATTTCCATGACAACTATTATAAGTCTAGAGACCCGTATAAAACCAAGAGTCTAGATTTTGTTATAACGTAATTTCTGCTGAGATTAAATCAACGATAACTTCAATATGTTTTTCGTCAATATTTAAGGCTGGGATGTAATGATAGGTTTCACCACCTGCACCCAAAAAGATATCACGCGTTTCGTGTTCTAATTCTTCTAACGTTTCTAAACAATCCGCACTAAAAGCAGGGCTAATAATAGCGACATGTTTATTATTATTAGCGAGGTCAATAAGTGTTGCGTCGGTATAAGGTTGCAACCACTCTGCTTTGCCAAAACGAGATTGAAATGTCATCATAAAGTCATCATCACTCAATGCTAATGCTTCGATTAATAAACGTGTTGTCTTTACACAGAAACAATAATAAGGGTCTCCTTGCTCGAGGAAGTACTTAGGCATACCATGAAATGACAGCACTAACTTATCTGGCTTACCGTGCTCTTCAATATGCTTAGTTACACTCTGGGCTAAGGCAGCAATGTATTTAGGATTGTCATGATAACCGCTAATAAAGCTTAAACTCGGTATCCAGCGCCAAGTCTTTATTTTATTTACAATAGCATCAAAACTTGAACCAACGGTAGGCCCTGCATATTGTGGATAAAGGGGTAATGCGACTATTTTACTCACACCAGCAAGTTGCAATCTGTCTAAAGCATCATTGATTGTTGGCTTGCCATATCGCATCGCCAGTTCAACCTTTACATCATCGCCATATTTTTCTGCAAGTACTTTCGCGACTTCTTCTTTTTGCTGCTGACTTATCACTAATAATGGAGAGCCTGATGGTGTCCAAATACTTTCATATAGTTTGGCGGATTTTTTCGGTCGAATATGTAGAATAATGCCATGTAAAATGGTCAACCAAATAAGTCTTGGTATTTCAACTACGCGAGGATCAGATAGAAACTCTCGTAAATAACGCTTTAATGCTGAGGCTGTCGGTTCATCTGGTGTGCCAAGATTGGTGAGTAACACACCAACTTTTGCGTTTTTATTATGAATGTCTTTTGTGCGGCCGTGAAAACGTCCAGTAAATTTAGGCATGAACTCGATACTCTATAGTTTGAAATGACGACAAAATTACCACTGATTAATATAGCCCATTAAATAAAACATCATACCTGTAGGTGTGAAATATGATGTTTTAAACGGTCACAATAAATAAGACTGAACTACGGCACTTTACTGCTAACAACTAAATTTAATGGCTCTGTTGTATTTACTGCCACGTTATTAAGTTCAGCTTTGTAATCACCTGAATTAATACCTGCTCCGCCTTTAGCAGAAACAACCGCATAAATATGCACCGTATCAACATCGCTTAATTTAGCTTGCGGTGTCATTGCACGCGAATCATTCAGTATCACTGTTATGGGTAAATCACTCGCTAATATTTTAACGGCGGCAAGTGGCATACGACCTCGAGATGTATCTGAAGATATCGCATAAATGAATACTGTTTTGTCATCTTCTTGTGACAATTTTTCTAATATTTCATCGCTTAATTTAACATTTACCGTTAATTGAGGCCCTACTGCTGTAGTTTCATTGTTAGCTTCTCCGACACTGGTTGCATCTGGGTTAGCAAGACGTGCTTTGGCTTCATCAATGACTTCGATTAACGCTTGTTTGTTCACATTCTGTTTATCTGAATCAACAACGCGCTGCCAATGATAAATAGCGACTTCATAGTTTGTTGCTATAAAGTTATGCATTCCCAACAATATATTGGTTGAAGGATCATTAGGATCTATCGTTAACGCTTGGTCGATAAACCCTTGTACCCTGCTATCAATTTTTTGCTCATTTTTATAGTAGACTGCTTGCGCTTTTGCACCAAAGACATCCGCTTGCGGACCTTCAATGCGTAATACTTGATTATAAGCTTTTAATGCACCGTCGAATTCTCCAACACTCACTAACGACTGCCCTAATCTATACCAAGCATCTGAATTTTCAGGCTCAGTTTTGGTTACTGCCATCAATTGCTTAATTTCATTAATGGCTTGTTGTTCCGGATTTGTCGACTGTTGCATTGGTGCTTGTGCAATCATGGTAGTTAACTTTTCATAAGTACCTATTTCACCATAAAGATAGAAACTAAAAGCTAAAATAAATACGGATAAGCCGACAGGCCAAGCAATGCCCATAGCCTTATTGTCCTGTGGAGTCTTACTTTCAAGATCTTGATTTTCCATATCTTGCAATAAAGTATTATCAAGTTCAGTCAATAAATACTGATAGTTTTCATCATCAATATTGTTTTGTTTAAAGTCTTTTTCTATTTCTGCTTTATGCTCGTGATATAAACGGACATTGGTTTCATCACGCTGAGTATCATCAATAGAGATATTGCTTTCTTGTTGCTTTATAAAAGGTGCCCACACTACTGCTAATATCAGTAATAAAAAGGCGATAATGATAAAGATTAATTCCATGATACTGCCTTATTTATGCTTTAGAATTTGAGCAAGTTTTTCTTTTTGATCATTGTTTAATGGCTTTTGAGCATTTTTCACTGGCTTCCTTCGCAAAACAATGACAACAACAATAGCACCAATAATTAATAGCCCTGCAGGCCCATACCATAAAAGATAGGTTAAGCTAGAAACACGTGGGCGATATAAAACAAACTCACCATAACGTGACACCATGAAATCAACAATTTCCATATCCGCTTTGCCTTGTTGAAGCATGTCGTACACTTCCCGGCGTAAATCAGCAGCAATCGGAGAATTAGAATCAGCTAAGTTTTGATTTTGACATTTAGGGCAACGTAATTCTTTATTGAGTGCGTTAAAGCGAATTTCTGTGACTTTATCCTTAAAAACATAAGTATCAACAGGCGCAGCTAAAACTAATGAACTGAACAAAGTAACCATTGCTACAAACGCTGTAACTAAGTATTTATTGAACATGATTACTTGATTCCTTTGTTATTTGTCGAAGCTAAAAATTCTGCTTCGATTTGTGCAATAAGTGGTTCAAATTCATTCTGCCAAATCTGCGGATTCAGCGGGCCAGCATAACGCTTACGAATAATATTACTGTGGTCAACAACAAAGGTTTCAGGAGCAGCATAAACACCTAAATTAACACTGAGTTTTCCTTCTTCATCAAAGGCTGAGAATTCATAAGGATTACCTAATTCAGTTAACCACTTAGCTGCATGCTTTCGTTCATCATCATAATTTAAACCGTATATAGTAAAACGCTTTGTTTTAGATAACTTGTTCAAATAGTTATGCTCATAACGACATGACGGACACCAGGTTCCCCAAACATTAACCAGTTTAATACCGGGTTTAAAGTCAGCAGTTGTCATAATTTGTGAAGCACTTAGCACTGACGTTAAAGAAAACTCGGGGAATTTCTTACCGATCAACGCAGAAGGTAGTTCGGTAGGATTAAGCGATAATCCTCTAAATAAAATAGCACCGAGCGCAATAAATAAGATAAGGGGAATAAAACGAATTAACTTACCCATTACGCATTTCCTTCATTGATTGTTGCTAATGTATCGACTGCAGGTGCTACCAACAAAGCTTTCTCTGCTTTACTCATCACTTTTTTCCGACGGTAACGTTTATCTAATATCGCTAAGAAACCACCGATGCCCATAAATATTGCACCTAGCCATATCCAACGCACAAAGGGTTTGTAATGAACTCGAACTGCCCAAGCATTACCAGGAAGAGGGTCGCCTAAGGCAACATATATATCACGGAATAAACCTGGATCTATACCTGCTTCTGTCATGCCCATGGTTTGTACCAAATACGTGCGACGTTCAGGCTTTAAAAGCGTCACAAATTCGCCATCATTATAAACTTCAATTTGACCTTGATCAGCGCTGTAGTTTGCCCCTTTGACTTGTTTTATACCATTAAAAGTAATTTCGTAATTTGTATCATCAATTTTTACTTTATCATTGATGTACATTTTGACATTCGTTTCACTTTCATACATCGAAACAAGCGTAACGCCAGTAATAGTAATCGCAATACCCATATGCGCAACGGTCATTCCCCATTGGCTTAAGGTCAATTTAGAGAAGTTCCATCTATCAGCACCTGAGTTCACTTGATTTAGTAATTCTTGCATAACGACAAGAAAAACCCAACAAGCTAAACCAACCCCCATAGTGACCAAGGCCGCAAATTCGCCACCGTATAAAAAAGGAAATGCAACCCCAAAAACAATGCTGATCACCAGTGGACTTACCATTTGTTTGCGTAATTCACCTTGCTTGGCTTTTTTCCAGCGAATTAGCGGGCCAATACCCATGACGACAAACAGTAAACTCATTATCGGTACAAATACCGCATTAAAATACGGAGGTCCCACAGAAATTTTACCTAAGCCCATTGCATCAACTAATAGCGGGTATAAAGTTCCTAGCATGACAGTAACGGTTGCAACGACTAAAATAATATTACAAACAAGCAGTGCTGTTTCACGAGAATACAAAGCAAAACGACTAAAAGTTTGAACAGTACTGGCTCTAAAAGCATAAAGTGTTAATGAGCCACCAACAGCTATAGCCAGTAATAATAAAATAAATAAACCACGACCAGGATCAGCGGCGAATGAATGCACAGAAGTAATAACGCCGGAACGTACTAAAAATGTGCCTAATAAACTTAAGCTAAAAGCAAATATTGCCAATAACACGGTCCAGTTTCTGAATGTGCCACGTTTTTCAGTAACCGCTAATGAATGAATAAGTGCAGTTCCTATCAGCCATGGCATGAAAGAAGCATTT
>Ga0209292_1003155_pt1 | contig 18298 bp, 14 predicted proteins | sample GOMGulsemesocosm_2_FD_184634 | JGI IMG/M metagenome (GOLD analysis project Ga0209292, IMG submission 184634) | Methane-oxidizing microbial communities from mesocosms in the Gulf of Mexico - GOM9C Gulf of Mexico (SPAdes) (version 2) | ecosystem: Environmental > Aquatic > Marine > Cold seeps... | reverse complement strand
ATCCGAAGACGAAAAATTAGCGAAATTTGTCACTCATGCACAAAATCAGTTAGGCGAAGTAGATATTCTCATTAATTGCGCTGGATTGAACTCTTCCAGAGCACCGGCAAGTGAGCCAGACTGGCAAGAGTTACAACATATGCTAGATATTAATTACCTCGCCCCTTTGAGACTAATCAATGCCGTGTTGCCAAGTATGCGTGAAAAAGCCTCCGGCACCATTTTGAATATTCTCTCGACTACCTGTTTATTTGCAAATCCAGGGACTTCGCAATATTCAGCCAGTAAAGCAGCACTTGATATGCACACCAAAGTATTGAGGAAAGAGCTACATGGCAGTGGAATTAAGGTGTTATCGCTTTATCCTGGCGGAGTTAACACTGACTTTAGAGCAACCGATAAACAAGAATATTTGCAAGCAGAAGATATAGCAGAAGCAGCGCTTTCGATGCTTTTTACTGCAAAAAATTGCCATATTCATGAATTGGTTGTTCGTCCTGAAATTGAATTAAACTTTTGAACACTGAAATTTTAGTTATTTATAAAGTAACTTTATTGAGATAATAATGAAAAATATATTTCTGCTGATCGTACTCACCATTGCTAATACTTGTGTCGCACAAGAAGAATTAACAACTACCATAGTTAATTTAAATTCAATATCTACAACAGCGTATCAAACTGATAATTTGGATAGTAAACAAACTGATCAAGGAATAGAAATAAGTGTTCAACCAGGGAAAAAAGGCAGCATTGTTTTTACAGCCAATGATGGATATTGGGATCTAACAAAATGGGTTTTTTTGAGTGTTGAATTAGAGAACAAAACTCAAAGGGAAGTTCGTTTTGATCCTATCATTATGTACGATAGTCCGAAGCGACAAACTAAATCAAAAAATGAAAATAACACCCTTGCTCATATTGGTTACTTAAAACCGCTAGAGTCACTTATTTATAATAATGTGTTAATTCGCGACCAAATCACGGCATCCGATTACCCTCATAAAAAGAATTTTCCAGGCATGAAAGGAATACCTAACGGGGTTATTATGATTTGGAAAGGCGTTGATGCTAAGCATATCAAAGGTCTCAAAATTGTTTTTCCAGCTCAAGATTTTGAACGTAAAGTATTACTAAAACGAATATTCAAGAAACGTTCAGCATTTCCCGCAAAATACGCCAAAGAGAAAAAAGATTTTTTTCCGTTTATTAATAAATATGGTCAATATAAGCATGATACTTGGCCTGGAAAAATAACAAATGACAGTCAATTTGTTGAAGCAATAAAAAAAGAACAAATTGATCTTGCAAAACATACAGAATCTTTAGAATGGGATTGTTTTGGCGGATTAGCTAATGGGCCAAAATTTGATGCTACAGGCCATTTTAGAACAAAAAAAATTAGCGGTAAATGGTGGATCATCAACCCTGACGGGCATCTCTTTTGGTCCACGGGTGTCAACGGTGCAGGTAAACTAACAGTAGGTACCCCAACAAATGGAAGAGAGCATTTTTTTGAAGGTATTCCTAATAAAACGTATAGCAACAAGAAATACTTTAAAGGAAATAGTTACTTTCATGGTCTGAAAAATCTACATAGAAAATATGGTGATAACAGTGAACAAAAGTATCTTGATATTACCTTAGATAGAATGAAAAGCTGGGGACTTAATACTTTAGGGGGCTGGTCAAATGAAGACGTTAGCTCATCTTCCGAACAGAAAAAACTGCCATATACGGTATACATAAACGCAACGCTTCCTAGTATTAATTCAAAATTCCCCGATGTTTTTGACCCTAAGTGGAAAAATGATATTGAAGAAAAAATCAAACAAAAGGCTAAGTTTGTTAAAAATGATCCTTATTTTTTCGGTTTCTTTATTAATAATGAAATTCACTGGGGAACGCCACAAAGTTTAGCGGCTAACACCCTTGCTAAAGGAAAAAACAGTGCAGGAAAAAAAGTGTATATAGCGCTTTTAAAAGAACAACTTAAAACCATTGAAAATTTTAATGGTAAAACGGACAGTAACTTTAAAAGTTGGCAGGCGCTTTTATACACCAAGGTTAAACCAAATAACATTAAACACAGTTTATTAAAGCAAATAAATAAACGTCATTATAGAAATATGGCTGAGGTTTACTTTAAAACCACCAGAGAACTCATTGATATCTATGCGCCGGGTAAACTCTATTTGGGTTGTCGCTGGCATGGAAATCATAAGAACGACATTAATGTGTCTGTTGGAGCAAAGTATCTCGATATTTTGTCATTTAACGCCTATGAAAATGAAGTTGAATATTATCCCTATCCCGCAGCAGAAATCGACAAACCGTTCATTATCTCAGAATTCAATTTCGGTTCGTTAGATGCGGGCAAATTTTTTACTGGCCTAGGATATGCGTCAAGCCAACGCAACAGAGGGGAGAAGTATAAAAACTTCATTGAAGGTGCTTTAAGGAACCCACGAATTGTTGGTGCTCACTGGTTTATGTGGGCAAACTCTACCACTGCAGGCCGGGGTAATGGTGAAAATGCTAGTTGTGGATTAGTGTCGATGACAGATCAAGTTTACTACGAGTTAATTTCTTATATGCGAGAAACTAATTACCACCTTTATCAGTACCGATTGGATAAAAACGAAAGTAACAATAAAGCAGAAAGTGAAGAGGAATAACGAACGATGGATAAAATAATTCAAGCTGTTGCGAGTATTTGTATTTTTATTGGTGGTGCGTCTGCACAGGTTAACAACATTGATTTTAGAGAGGGTTACAAGAAAGATGTTTTTATTGACTCACAGCGTCATAAAAGCGTTCAAGCAACGGCCAAACATATTCACGCCATGTACCAAGAGTTTGCCAAACAAAACAACATTCCTGGTCTTGCGTATGGTGTGGTGCTTGATGGGCAGTTGGTTTATGCCAATGGCATAGGTTTCGCGAATAAAGAGCAACAAATAACGGCTAGTTCAACATCACTATTTCGAGTTGCCTCATTAAGTAAAAATTTCACCACTATTGCCATTTTTCAATTACGTGATGCTAAAAAGTTATCATTAGATGAGCCTATATCAAAATATTTACCGGCAATGAAAAATCTTAAATACCTCACCAGTGATTCACCTGAAATAACGATCCGCCATCTACTTAATCATCGTTCAGGGTTGCCAAAAGATGGTGCATGGGCTGATTTAAAGCTTTCAGATACTAACCAACAACTACAGCAACTGATTAACGCTGGAATATCACTTTCTAATGTGCCAGGTACGGCTACTCAATACAGCAATTTAGGGTATGCATTACTGGGTAAAGTGGTTGAAAAGGTATCAGGACTCCCATATGCCGAATATTCACAACGTTATATTTTAAATCCTTTAGGAATGAAAACAAGTGTATGGGAATTTACTAACGCAGATCAACAAAATTTGGCAATGGGCTATAAATGGCAAGATGAGCAACATAAACCGCTACCATTAGAGCACCATGGTTCTTTTGGTGCCATGGGCGGTTTGATTAGTTCTGTTGAAGACTTTGTTCGCTATGCTAAGTTGCACTTAGACTCGTGGCCAAGTAGTACGCCTAAAAATAAAGTCCTCAAGCGTAGCTCTATAAGAGAAATGCATGTTCCTGGGCCAATAGCAAGAATTTCAACCACAGGTACATGTCCATTTGTGCAAACATCTCGTTATGGGTTAGGGTGGCGACAGTCTTGTGATGGAATTGCGCATTTTTTCCATCACGGTGGTTTACCAGGCTTTTCTAGTAATTGGGCAATGTCGCCGCAATATGGCTTAGCCGTTATTGGTTTTAGTAACTTGCAATCGGCTATGTATAAAATAAATCATGTTGCCTTTAAATATATTATTGATGAGGCTAAACTTGGCTACCGTCAGCAACAAGTTTCTGCCGACTTGAGTCGTTCTCAACAAGCATTATATGAGTTGTTTACTCAGCAAGATCAAACACACACTAAAACTGAAGCATTGGAGAAAGTTTTTGCCGAAAACTTAATATTAGATAATAAGGCGAAGCACCTATTAGAAATAGCACAAGAAAAAATAGCTAAAGCTGGGGGCATTAAGAAAATGACGGAAATTACCCCTATTGATCAGCTAAGTGGCCGTTTTTTGATTGAGGGTGAAGTTGAAATTATTGAAGTGTTGATCATGTTAACACCAGAGCAACGTCCTTTGATCCATACATTTAAAATCAAGACCAAACAAATGATTTAATGGATATTTTAAAATATTCTAGATCCAAAAAAATTTTGGAATCACTGACACTTTATTGCGTTAACCCATTAAGTGCATACTCATTGTTTAAATTTTATAGTAAATTCCCACTCATTTTTTACCTCATAAGTTGTAATTATGAACTTCTAATAAAGTGTTTAAGAAAACTGTAGCATTTCAAAAATAATTATCAAAATTTAGGGGCAAATTAAATGAAACGATTTTTTACCGTTTTGAGCTTATTAATTTTTCTATTTACGCAAGCCGTTTTTGCAGCAAAGAGCCCGCTTGAAGAAAGAAGGGCAGAGTATATTAATACTGAAAAACCAAATTTCATCATCATTCTTGCTGATGACTTAGGTTATGGTGATGTCGGATTTACTGGTAGTACTCAGATCAAAACCCCACATATAGATGCTTTGGCAGGAGATGGTGTTATTTTCAAGCAAGGTTATGTATCAGCTCCTGTTTGTGGACCTTCTCGCGCAGGTTTAATTACAGGTCGTAATCAGGTTAGTTTTGGTTTTGACAATAACCCCATTGTCAGGTTACCTCAATTTGATAAAAACTATGTTGGCGTGCCAGTTGAAGAAATCACTATTGCAGATCGCCTTGCAGAGTTAGGTTATGTAAATGGGCTAATAGGTAAATGGCATTTAGGAGAAGCGGACCATTTTCACCCAACTAAAAGAGGTTTTCATGAGTTTTGGGGCTACCTAGGTGGAGGGCATGATTATTTTGCCAATAAGCCGAATGGTCAGCCTTATCCAAACAGAATTATTAGTAATTATAAAAAACCACAGCCGATCACTTACATTACTGATGATAAAGGTGATGAAGCGGTCGACTTTATCAGAAGACATAAAGATGAACCTTTCTTTTTATTCGCGTCTTTCAATGCACCACACGCTCCAATGCATGCAACAGAAGACGATTTGAAGTTGTATGCCCATATTAGAGACGAAAAGCGAAGAACTTATGCCGCCATGGTGCATCGCTTAGATGTGAATGTTGGTCGGATTATAAAAGAACTAAAAGACCAAAAAATTGATAAAAATACTATTGTGGTTTTCTTTAGTGATAATGGTGGTCCTACACATCACAATGCTTCAATGAATGCACCATTAAGAGGCTCGAAAGGAACACTCTTAGAAGGAGGGGTTCGAGTGCCATTTACTATGACATGGCCTAATGGTATCAAGGCTGGAACGACATTTGACCAGCCCATTTCTTCGCTAGATTTAACACCCACATTTGTTGAACTCGCAGGTGGTAAAATAACGGATAAAGATAATCTTGATGGCGTAAATATATTGCCATTCATCAAAGGTGATGAATCTTCAAGACCACACGATAATATGAAGTGGCGATTTACTATTAGTGCCAGTATTCGAGAAGGAGACTGGAAACTGATTCGATTACCGGATCGTTTGCCACTTTTATTTAATGTTAAAAATGATATTGCAGAACAGTTTAACCTTGCAGACCAAAACAGAGCTAGAGTAGTTCGTATGTTGAAAAAGTTAGGTGATTGGGATATTTCTCGTCCACAAGTGCTTTATTTGGAAGGAAGTAAGTGGAGAAGAGAGCAAGTGGATTTATACGATAGAAAGTATCAACTGACTCAACCCGAGTAATCGAAATCGCATGAGTAGTAAAATAATAAAGGAGATCATTTATAATAATTTACCTTATTAAATTGTATCGTTACATTATGAATAAACTAAATTATGGAAATAAAAGATCCATAGCGCCCCTTATACCAGGAAGATTCAGCTTGTTATGTGATAAGTTAAAGGCTTGATGATAACGGTGAGATTTTCTAAACCATAGCTTAGGATGGTGTCATAAAAGGTACTTACAAATGGACCATTAGCCTGCATTGCTCCCGCTAAATATAGTTTTTTATTCGCTAGGCTGTTTCGTATAAGTATCCGTTTCTAATTGTCTATATGTACTATTTACAACCATGAACGAACTGTCACTTGAAATGAAATTTTGAAATAATGGCTTGGTCACTTCATTAATTAAGGCATGACGGATTAGTACACCGCCGTATGAGTGTCCATAAAGCGTTCTACTACTTGCATCAATTCGGTACTGAGACTCAACTAAAGGCATAAATTCTTGTGCGAAAAATTCGAGATGATGGCTTGAACCTGGGTATAGAAAATCAGTCGTTCTTTGTCCTTCTGGCCCTTGAGTGATCCCTACAACAATGATGTCTAATTTTTTTGTCTCTTTGATACGTGCGAATCGTTGATCGGATGACCATTGTGCATCGGTCACATATATTACAGGGTAACTTTTAGTTGTACTGGAATAAGATTCTGGTAAATAAACGTTATATTGATAAGTTATTTCAGTAAAGCTAGAGTAAATATCTCTTTCTGCTACAAACTGTGTTTTTGTGAAGTTTGTCCCGTTTAAGTTGGGCGCTGTTTTAGTGGTAAAACTACCTGAAAATTCTGCTACGTTATCGTCAAAATTTCCACTCTAAGTGCCAGAATTCGCATCAGTAAAATTGTAATGAATATGATAACTGATATTTGAAGATGTTAGTGTTATCGCTACATCAGCTTCATTCTCTGCGTTACTGATATTCGTATATTTTCCATAATATTCTAGGCCGTCATACTGATCGCTTTGTATGTATGACATTGCATCTTGCCGATATTCTTGAATAAGTTTATCTCCATATACTGGAAAGCTATTTCCAAGCTCATCTACGGGCTTACTCTCTATTGTCATATCGAAAATTAATCCCATAATATTGACTTGCTCACAGGGTTAACAACTGGAGAAACGGGGACCTTTTTACTCACTTCTTTCTTTGGGCTTGAATTCCCGCAAGCAGATAAACAAGTACAAAGGGTAATGATTAAAGCGTGTTTGATGGTTACAGTTTTTTATCTTTCTAGAGGTCTATATTTATTAAAATTAATTGTTCGTAATAACAACAATCTACCAATTGATTAAGTGATAATGTTATTAAGGAAATAACAAGGGTAATGCGCCTCTTACGGTAGGCAGTACAATTTGACCATGGGTTACATCAAAGGATTCTTGATATATAGTGAAACCTTGTAAGTTGTAATTTTCAAGCGTGCTTTTAAAAGTATTTACCGATGAACTAAAACCATCATATGAAGTTGCACCTGATAGGTATAACTTTCTATTCTTTAGGCTGTCAGTTGTATAAGCTCGCTCTTCCAAACCGCGGTAAACAGAATCTTGAGCAAAATAAGGTCCATCACTGGCGATAAAATTTTGAAAAAGAGGTCTATTAGCTTCATTAATTAATGCATGTCGAATAAATACACCACCATAAGAATAACCAAAAATGGTACGTTGGCTACTATTAATACGGTATTGCGACTCAACTAGAGGGATTAATTCTAATGCTAAAAAGTCGAGGTATGCGGTTGAGCCAGGATACAGGTAATCAGTAGAACGTCGATTTTTAGGTCCTTCTGTAATAGCAACAACGATAATATCTTTTTGCATTGTTTGCACGGTATGTGCTAATTGTTCATCAACCCCTTTTTGGCCATCAGTTGAATAAATTACCGGAAAATCCAAAGTAGATTGGGCGTAATTTTCAGGTAAGTAGACCTTATATTGATAGGTTACTTGGGTATTATTTGAATAAATACCTTGTTCATCAACAATGGTACCTAAAAATTCATGTTGTTCTGCCCAAGGTACTGGTTTGGTGGTAAATGTACCCGTAAGTTCAGACAAGCCATCATTAAAGGTTCCTTTCCAATTTCCTGCGGTTTCTTCGGTAAAGATATATTGAATGTCATAAAGGGTATTTGAATCATCTAAAGTGAGGCTGACATTAGCTTCATCACCGCTTTTTTGGTAAACAGTCCGACCTCTATAACTCCAATCAGCATAGTTATCGCTATACAAATAAAAAAGATTATCATAGATGTATTCTTGGGTAAGTTTATTGCTGATAACTGGAAGCTTATCGCCAAGTTCTTGTCCTGATTTCGTGTCTACTATCATCTCGAAGATTGTTCTTTCAATATTGTCAGGTGCAAGTCCAACTTCTCCTGTTGTATTGTCATTTATGGGAGGAGTAGGGGCATCTTTTTGGCTACCACCTCCTCCGCACGAAAATAAGAGCGTGACAGTTATAGTCATTAAAAAGCATTTGAAGTTCATATTAATTTACTCTTACAACATTATTTATTTACAAAAAAAGCAATGCTTGGTGACCATTGCTACTGTTTCTATTGTCATTGTATTCTCGGGGGGTGAGGGATGGATTTCCAACCTTCGAGAGGGATTTTATTCAGTTTAGTACCTGCAAATAACTTATCGATTACACCATCCGCTTTTAGTTTTGAAAGTCCCAATGATAGAGCGGTAACTAACTGTTGTGAGCCTTCTATATTGGAGGATAAAACAAAATGTTCAATTTTATCTCCGACAAAATAGGTTTGTCCCACAGCAACGAGTTCTACTCCAAGCATTTCTCTGGTTGTTGGTGTTTCACCTTTCATGTCGAGCAAAACAATATCTGCTCGTTTCACCTGTATAAATTTGAATAAATTTTTATATAGTAACTTTTGATAAGAGATCCCTAAAGTGTCTAGCCATCTTTGTTGCCAAGGCCAAGTAGTTGCCACAGCAGCTTTGAGATTTTGCAGGTCTTCAAATGATGTAGCGGCTAACGCTTTTTTATTATTTAGTGTTGTGAAAAATGCACTTAGCCTTTCTTTGTCATTAATTACTACATCGGAATAAATTAAATGTTCCCCATTTTGCAGATTATCTTTTTGAGGTACTAAGTGAATGAGTGCATGCGCTTTTCCTTCACTTAGTAGGGCTTTACCTCTTTTTACATTCGGTGACGCAATAATAGTGAGTTTGAAAGGGTAGTTGGCGGATATTAATGCACGACAAAAAACGTTTAGGGACAGCAAATGTTTTTTATCGGCATAAAGGTGAAAGTCATCTGGCTGTTGACAAGGTTCAGAATTAACCTTAGCCATTTCGTTCAATACGCTTTGGTTGATCACAATGGAAACATTATGCTGCTTTTTTTCGCTTGTAAATGGCACATTCGATGCTATTACCCATAAAGGTAACAATGAAAAACTACACAGGAATATTTTTACATAAATCAATTTCAACATATATTGGTGTCCATCCGTCTAAATATACAAACTAAAGTTAATAAGTTTATCGTACAAGCATGGTTTCTCTTCATGTTAATGACTTAACTTCAAGCCCCATACAAACATGCCCGATTTTTCTTTCGGTAGCTTTACAACTAAATCATTACCTTGTTTATTATAAGTTAACGAGCTAATAGCACTCAATAATTTAACTTCTTTGGCACTAAATTTTGCAGCATTAGGTAAAACTATTTTCCCATTTTCAGGCCAATCTACAAACCATGCATATAAGTGGTTATCTTTCTGCGTATAGCGGATTGATTCTTTGTCATAACCCTGAGGTGAACCCGCTTGTAAGTTATCAAGTTTGCCGGTGCCATGAGTTAGCCATGGGTTAGATTTGGTAATACCTTCGCCATTAATTTCCATCCATTGGCCTATTTCGATAAGAGCTGTTTCTTGGCCATTATCAAGCGTGCCATCTGGTCTCGGGCCAATGTTAAGTAATAAGTTACCGTTACGACTGACGATATCAACAAAACCGCGAATTAAACGTGCAGTAGGCCAACCTGGGCGCTCTCCTGTATAACCCCAACTACCATTAACCGTATAATGGGCTTGCCATGGGCGTTGTTGAATACCACCTTCAACCGAGTGCTCACTGTCATGAATGGCTTCGCCGTCTTTTAGTGCATCACGCTTCCACGATATGGCAACGTCTTTATACCAATCTGTACTTTTGTTGTAGTAATTGGCGACCACTCGACGAAAGGCATCACGATAAATTTCTGTGCCATATTCATCATGAGCGTCACAGACACCACCATCAACGAAGATATAGTCTGGTTGATAGTTATCAATCAATTCGTTTAGCACGCTTTCCCACTTTAATGCGTCTTCGATTATAGGGGCGTCTTTGTCGCCACGACGCCTACCGTAAATACCTTCATAAGCAGGATCCCAATTATCAAAATGGGGGCGGAAGTTATAGTATTTCCAGTGACGCCCATAGTGGGTCGACACGCCAGTTTTAATACCTTTTTCTTTCATCGCTTCGGTCAGTTCTGCAACGATATCGCGTTTTGGTCCCATTTTCTTTGCATTCCAATCGATGACCTTGGAATCCCACATCGCAAAGCCGTCATGATGAATCGCAGGAGCGGCAAAATAACTCGCGCCTGTTTTAGCAATTAAATCGGCGTAATACTGTGCATCAAATTTCTCTAAGGTAAGCATAGGGATAAAGTCTTTGTAACCAAAGGTTTTACGATCACCATAGTTTTTTTCGTGATGATCACTAAAGCTTTTACCGTACTCAGGATAACGCTGCATGGTAGGGTTATCAGCCGTGTAATACATGTTTGATGCATACCACTCGTTTTGAAAAGCAGGTACCGAAAAGGCACTTAAGTGCATGAAAAAACCTAATTTACCTTCGGTATACCATTGTGGCACATCATAAGAAGCAAGCGATTCATGGCTGGTATCGTATTTTTCCTTCGCCAAAAGAGGAGTTGTTGCAAAAAGGCTTGCTAATAATGCCAATTTAACTACTCTATATTTTTTTAAATTTATCATTCTATTCTTATATGATCTGTTTGAAATAATCATCAACTTATTGTTATTAAAGTAATTTTAATCGAGACATCCATTCTTTCATTCGCTGTGGCCAGTTAGATATGGGTAAACCCGTTTTACGCACACCGAAAACATGTCCTCCACTTTCATAAATATGAAGCTCAGCGGAAACACCTGCTTTTTTCAAAGCTTTGTATGTTTCGACTATTCCAAGTGTTCTTGCCTTGTCATCATGAGCAACAACCATAAAAACAGGAGGCGTGTCTTTAGGTAATATGGTATTCGGGGGACTTCCACCTGTAGAAATTGGAGCTGCGAAATTGGCTTTAAATGATATTTTATCGTATTCGTCTACAGGTTTATAAACACGTTCTGTCATAACTGTGGTGTATCCTAAAGGGATGCCTCCAGCGGAAAATCCTAATATACCAATTTTATCAGGATTTATTCCTAGCTCGCTGGCTCTACCGCGAACTAGGCTGACGGCACGTTGGCCATCTTGAGCGGCGGCAAGCCACTTTTTGTCTTTATTAAAGGCTATTCCGGGCACACGATATTTCAAGACAATGGCAGTGACACCAATTGAGCTAAACCACTCTGCGACTTCTGTGCCACCTAAATCGTAACCTAGAATCGATGTGCCACCACCTGGTGCTATTATGAGTGCTGTGTCTGTAGCTAATTCCTCTTTCGGTTTAAAAATGATTAATTCTGGTTTGCTAACATTGGTTAAACGAAAAACAGGACGTCCCGCAACTAATTTATCAGTTGGTTTTGTTTTATTATATTCAGGTGGGAGTTCTACATTGCCACCGGGAGGTTCACCTGGCCAAAGTTGCCAGATGATCGGTTCGGCTGCATGTAGTTGATTGGTGAAAGAACATATTGCAAGGGTCAAACATGTTAACAATGACATTTTAAATTGGTGATACATCATAGCCTTAACCGAAATAAGTTGCTGTATTACAAGTGTAATAAACTCGCTGGTAAGTTTAATGATCATTACAGCAGCCTCAGCCGAACCATCCATTCTTGCATGCGCTCGGGCCATTTTGCTATGGGTAGTCCTGTTTTACGTACTCCAAAGCCATGACCGCCACTTTCATATATATGAAGTTCTGCAGAGACGCCTGATTTTTTCAAAGAAATATATGTATTGACCATGCCAAGCGACATGTTTTTGTCATCATGAGCAACGACCATAAAAACAGGCGGGGTTTCCTTGGGCAGTACGGTATCAGGTGGACTTCCACCGGCATAAATAGGGGCAGCATAGTTGGGTGTAAACGAGATTTCATCGTATTTATCGACAGGTTCATACATACGTTCTTTAATAACGGTGGTGTATGCTACAGCTATACCTCCGGCAGAAAATCCCATGATGCCGATTTTGGCGGGTTTAATGCCCAGCTCTGAGGCTCTTCCACGAACAAGGCTGACGGCACGTTGGCCATCTTGTGCTGCGGATAGCCATTGTTTGTCTTTATTAAACGCTTTGCCTGGTACACGATATTTCAAGATGATGGCAGTGACACCAATTGAAGTAAACCACTCCGCAACTTCTGTACCTTCCAGATCGTAAGCTAGAATCGATGTGCCACCACCAGGTGCGATGATAATTGCAGTGCCGGTATCTATTTCCTTGTTAGGTTTATAAATAACTAGTGTTGGTTTAGTTACATTAGTTAGGCGTATCACTGGGAGCCCGCCATATAATTTATCACCTGGTTTTGTTTTGTCATATTCAGCAGGGAGTTCGACGTGATCACCAGGAGGTTTTTCTGGCCATAATTGCCAGATAATTGGTTTGGCTGCATGCACCTCATTAGCAGACGCGCTGGCTGATGAATTGAATGCCATAGTGAAACAGAACATTATTAATGCTTTTTTCAGTAGGTGTATCATGGTTGTAACCTTTTAAAAATATTAATCATTGTTTTTAATTGTCTTGAAATTGGTCTCTAAACTAAAATTGTGCCAAGAAACAAAGCCATTGTTTAAATCGCCACTACAAGCGTCAATAAGTCGTTTTTTTAATTGCTTGAGTTTGTTTGGACGCTGTACAGATAAATCATTTTTCTCAGACTTATCATCAGGCAAGTAAAATATTTCGAAGGCTTCTTTTTTCAAGTAACTACGTATTTTCCAACCATCGTTAGTCACTAACATTGGCCCTTCAAAGGAGCCATAAACAACATAATCGTGTTCTAACTCTTCTCCAAGCTCTTTCCCCATTAAGGCTTGATAATAAGACAGTCCATCTACTGATAACTTTTCTTTGTAACTAACCAGTTCAGCAATGGTGGGTAACATATCGTAGCTGGCAACAAGTCTATTGCTTACAGAGCCTGCGGGGATTTTATTTGGCCATCTTGCAATCAAAGGTACATTCACGCCACCTTGCAAGTTACTCTTTTTTAAGCCAGCTCTACCGCCATTTCCATTGAATACATCTTTGGCACGTTCGCTATAAAACTTGCGCTCAAAGTTATCGAATAATTGACCTGTTGTTATATCGCGATACGGCTTTTCTGCTCGGCCTTGTTGTGAGTAGTAAATTTCGTGACCGTTGTCTGAGGTAAAAATAACTAAGGTATTGTCATCTATATTTTGTTTTTTAAGTTCCTCGAGTATTCGCCCAACATCATCATCGAGTCTTTTTACCATTGACGCATACTCTTTCTCTATTGGCGTTAAACGCTTATCGTTTACAAAGTCAGGATGAACAACAGGGATAGCTACAGGGCCGTGAGGGAGTTGGGTAGGGAAATAGATGAAAAATGGCTGTTCTTTCTGTTCACTAATCGTGTTTAAAATGCCCTCTATAAATATATCTTGAGAATATTTAGCTTTACCTTTTCTATTCCAACGCTCTTGATAGGCTTGTGGTGTTTCAGGCTCTAAGGATTTTCCACCACCGACAATTGTATTTCCTTTAATAGGTTTTAGCTTGCCATTTTCAAACAAATAAGGCGGATAAAAACCATGGGCGTTAACGTGATCCATATAACCTAAATGATAATCCCAACCATGACGATTCAATCGGTTAGGTGTTGTTGCAAAGCCCCAGTCTAATTTACCGAATTGAAAGGTTTTATAGCCAGCTTGTTGAGCGACTTGTGCGAGGAATACTTGATCTGTGGGGGTTGGCGGAAAAGTATTATCTAGAGCCGTTGTTATTTGATTAACCGATAAACTTTCAGTGCTAATTTTTTGGTATGTTTTTCCTTGAGAATAGCTAAAGCCTCGGCTTCTAACGTCTGTATAGCCAGTTAGTAATGAGGCTCTAGATGGTGCACATAACATGTTTGAATAGGCATTACTAAAACGTACCCCTTCATTTGCCAAACGGTCAATATTAGGGGTTTTAATAATTTTTTGCCCTTCGTGACCGAGTAAACCTATGCCTAAATCATCAGCATAAATTAAGATTATATTCGGGAGTTGTTCTTGACTCGCCTGTGCTATAGATAATGAACTTATAAATAACAAAAATATTATTTTAAACATATTTAACTGCTAACTCCTTTATTGTACTAGTAAAATTGCATGTTCAGTTGGAAAAATGTCAGGAACTGGGTAGGTAACCTTTTGAGTTGCTGTCCACTCTAAAGCACGAATGAGCAACACTCTAAATCCAACACTTCTAAAATTTAACCCTTCTTCCTGCATTAAATGTCCTAACATTGTTGTATATACGCGGCCATCACCATAGTTAACAATCCAGTCTATCGGTTCGTTGCGCTTACTGTCTTTAGACCATGCATAATGCAACACTGTCATATTCATTGCGGGTCCACGTTGACCATGAGAAAGTTGTTCCATGGCATGCATCCATTTTTCTGGAAACCCATCAGTAATAGGGTGGCTTTTATCGACAACCGTCATCACAAAGTTATGATTTTCTTTATGTCCAGCGCCAAGTCCTTCACCTTTAGGGATATAGTTCAGCTTGCCTGCTTTATCGACAGTTACACCTCGACCAAAACTAGGGTTACGCCAGCCCAAACCAATCATTTCATTGTAAGCATCCCAATTTAGAAAAGCGTTATTAGCGGCATGAAAATTAACAACACCTCCGCCTTTAATAACATACCGTTCAAAAGCTTTTTCGACAGTATCAGGCCAGCGTTTACCGTTAGGGCTATGACCCCCGTTAAAGTTATTTAAAATGACATCATAGGAGGAAAAATTAGGACGCCATTGTGCCCACGTCTTGGCGGTTGCTTCCCGTGGTGGCGTTGTCGAAACGGTGATGTCGAAAAGTCCGCTTGGCTGTAGAATAGCGATTATACGAGCAGTGGTATCTTGCCAATTATGGTTATTCATACCATCGATGATCAGCAGCTTTATTTTTGATGATTCTTTAATATAAGCCGGCGATAAAGTTTCTTTAGTTTGCTCACTGCTTACACCACATGATAATAAGAATGTGCTTAATATAAGTGTCAAAAGGTATCTAAAATTCATAAAATCTACTCTGTTAATTATATAAATTAAGGAAATAAATGTTCCATAGCGGCTGTTGTCGCAGGATGGATAACTTGTTTATGCCCTAAATCAAATGATTGGTGATATACGGTAAAACCTTCTAAACCATAACTTTGAATAGTGTCATAAAAATCACCTACCGATGTGCCATTAGCCAGCATTCCACCCGCTAAGAATAACTTTCTATCTGCTAAACTATTTTTCTTATAGGCATCATTTTCTAGTTTTCGATAATTAGCATCTTTAACCCTGAATGGACCATCACTTGATATAAAATTTTTAAATAATGGCGTATTAACTTCATTGATTAAGGCGTGACGGATTAATACACCGCCATATGAATGCCCAAAAAGCGTTCTATTATTGGTATTAATTCGATACTGAGATTCAACTAAAGGCAAAAATTCTTTTGAAAAAAACTCAAGATAGTGACTTGAACCAGGCCATAAAAAATCAGTAGTTCTTTGTCCTTCGGGACCTTGAGTGATCCCCACGATAATAATATCTTTCTTTGTATTTTCAACAATATGAGCAAATCGTTCATCTGCCCCCCATTGCGCATCAGTGACATATATAACAGGGTGATTTTTATTGCTGTCAGCGTAGCCGTTGGGTAAATACACATTATACTGATAGGTAATATCTGTTATATCGGAATGAATATCTTTTTCTGCGATAAAAACAGTTGTGTTAAAATTTTTATTGTTAAGGTTAGGGTTAGGGGATTTTTTGGTCGTATATGCACCATTACAAGAAAATAAAAAGCTTGTTAATATTAGTAGAATAAAATATTTAAAATTCATTTGTTTTGCTCTTAATGGATTGTTTATTAAGTATCAAGGGGTCAGAATTCTTGATTTCATATTTAAGTGTTCTGGCCCATAGTGTCTTGTTTTCTAACTGCTTAATTAACATGCCAAACTAACCTCAGTTTTTAGCACTATTTATCCGACGGCTAAATATCATTAGCGCCAATAAACTAATAAAGGACATAGCACCACCAGAGCTCTTTGAGTCTATTTCAGTAACTTCAGGCTCTGTTGGTGTTTCTGTTTCTGGCGCAACTTCGAGACTAAACTCAATCATGGTTAGGCTATTGGCTGCTATGCTTGCCATATAGTTGCCTGATGTTTCAGCGCTCCATGAATTGACGTCAGACAATCCCCCTGGTGCGCTAAAGGCTCTGGCTTGATTGACTTGAATAATGTTGTAACCGTTAATCGTGAACTCAACCTCTTCAGCGCTGTCTTTTTTATTTAACAAATAAACAAACGCTTTGTCATCTTTCAGCACTGTGGTGGTCATTATTATGTTGTCGGTAGAACTACTGCTGACTACATCACCGTTAATGGCATGCTTATATAGTTCAAAGACTTTAGCCATAGGGTTGGGGTTGTTATTATCGTCAGAGTTAACTAAAACCTGAAACTCTCCTGTTGCGCTGCCGCTCCACTGGGTGGTCCACATTGAGGCGAGTTCCAGGCCGCCTTGAATAAACTGCATCTGCATTTCTGAAGCCATTAACGCTGTTTTGAACGGGGTATGATTAGGATTACTATTGTGATCACCCGGGGCGATATTCCACTCTAAAGAGGCGAGTTTAATATGAGGTTTGCCTAGGTCAGCGACCATGTTATTAAAATACTTTATCTCCTCGACATAAGTATCACCGTTATACCATTGGGTTTCATTTTCCATCGGGGTTTTTTCTTTCCAAGCATCCCAAGTGGCGACACCCCATTTCCAATAATAATGCACATCGATGTAATCTATGTTGTTGCCAGCACCATTAATTAATGTTGTATAGTCACTGACATTGTCTCGAATATGTTCTTTCCAGTTGGCAATGATTTTTGCCTCTGGCACCAGTTTCTTGATCTCTGCGGCGTAAATATTGATTTGCTCAGCGTAACTTTGTGGTGTCCAATGTTCACCGTCGTTGTCTTTATCTTTATTGTATCCATTGCCTGAATGGTAGGTTTCATTGTCAAGGTAGAAGTACTTAACGTCAAAGTTCTGAGACTGACAATATTCAATCATATCAATCGCTTCTTGTAGTGCCTCAGCCTGTCTATCCCATTCCATGCCTGAGCTTAGATTTATGCCCAACATAGGTTCAGTGCCAGCAGCATTGCTCAGGATTATATATTCATCCAAGTCCATATATTGTGAAGGGCTTTGATTGCTTGACGTATTATAAGTAGGATTCCACTGGTCAAGCCAACCAACACCGGTTAAATCATTCCAGTGGTACATGGTAGAAACGGTTCCACCTGGCCAACGTAGAAAACCCGCGCCAATGTCTTTATATAATTGCGCCATAGTGCCATCGGCATAAATAGCATCGTTTTCTATTGAATAAACTAAACCTTGCCCTTGTATCATGGGATGCACGGTATGGCTTATATCGTTGGCATCAATGTTAATAACTACCTGTGCGCTAACGTGGTGAGCTACCGAAAATAAAAATATAAGTGACGCTAAAAAGTGTTTCATGTAATTTCCAAAGTGTTGGCACTTTACAATAAATCAAGATGCACATTGTCACTGAATATTCAGCGACAATGTGCATAAAACATATCGGTTATTGCTTGTCTAACTTACTATCAAGTTGCACAGACAAACCTATATCATCTTTAACCGTCATTTCTTTTTCACCATATTTAACTTTCACGTTTTTACCCGTTGCGTTTTGGGTCACTTTTCTAATATTGGCAGAAATAAGTTTGCCGTTATCCCAAGCAATATCTACTTCAAAACCGCCACGCGCACGTAAGCCTTTAACTTCTCCCTTAGGCCAAGCTGAAGGTAGGGCAGGTAACAGTTCAATGGCACTGTCGTGAGATTGTAATAACATTT
>Ga0209292_1003154_pt1 | contig 18299 bp, 18 predicted proteins | sample GOMGulsemesocosm_2_FD_184634 | JGI IMG/M metagenome (GOLD analysis project Ga0209292, IMG submission 184634) | Methane-oxidizing microbial communities from mesocosms in the Gulf of Mexico - GOM9C Gulf of Mexico (SPAdes) (version 2) | ecosystem: Environmental > Aquatic > Marine > Cold seeps... | reverse complement strand
GCGAGAAACATCATGCGACCACCTAATTTCTGGAACAAAGCCCCGCAGACATTTGACATGCGCGCCACTCTACTGGCCCCCCTCGGTTGGATTTACGAGCGCGCCACCGCACGTCGAATTGCTAAGGGCAGCCCATTGGATCCCGGTGCTCCGGTGATCTGCGTTGGCAATCTGAACGCAGGCGGCACCGGTAAGACCCCAACCGTCATCTGGCTGATCGAGACATTACGCGACATGGGCCATGATCCGCATGTGGTCAGTCGCGGCTATGGCGGTCGCTTGCGTGGACCGGTGATGGTCGACCCAAGGCATCATCGCGCCGAACAAACTGGCGATGAACCGCTACTGCTGGCCGCATTTACCACGGTCTGGGTGGCCCGTGACCGCGCCGCCGGGGCCAGCGCGGCCGCTGCAAGTGGCGCAACCGTGATCCTGCTGGACGACGGATTTCAGAACCCCGCGGTGGCTAAGGACCTGTCAATCATCGTGGTGGACGCTCAGCGCGGTTTCGGCAACGGGCGCTGCCTACCCGCCGGACCTCTGCGCGAAACTGCAGCTGTCGGCCTGAAACGCGCGGATCTGGTGCTGTCGCTTGGCACTGACAAGGCCCAGGCCAGTTTTGCCGCGCGGTGGAAAGGCAGCCTGCAAGGGTTGCCGCATTTCACCGGTGAGCTGCAGCCATTGCAAACCGGTATGCCTTGGGATGGCACCAAGGTCCTGGCCTTTGCCGGCATCGGTCATCCACAGAAATTCTTCGATACCCTACGATCTCTCGGCGCCGACATCCGCAGAGCCGAGGCGCTGGAAGACCACCAGACGCTATCACCCGCGCTGATGGCCCGGCTCGAAGGCGAAGCAAAACTTCTGGGGGCACAGCTGGTCACCACTGAAAAAGATGCGGTGCGTTTGCCTGACAGTTTCCGCTCTAAGGTGATCACCCTGCCCGTCAGACTGCAGATTGCTCAGAAGAAAGCTCTAACCGAGCAAATTAATAATGCCATCTCCAGCCCTGCACCTTGAGCACAGCTAATTTCAACATTGTCATTTACAGCTCAACCACTGACTGTGAGCTCAGCACATTATTGAATGTGCGCTACGCGAACGACAAAGTTATTTGGTCTCCCACATGAATGGAGCAAATCAATTTGAATGACCAACTTTATCAAACTATTCGCGATGAAGCCGAGCAATTAGGACACCCGGTCAGCAGCCTGCATGGCCGCGCCAAGGGTTACCTGACGGTTTATCACTATTCTGGCGGCATCTGCAGTTTCGCTTTGGTTGCAGCCCATGGCGCGCTGTGGGCGTCTTGGTATCTTGTCTGCGCCAAACTTGCCGCGATGGTCCTGGCCTGTATCGATGTCACATCCCGACTAAGCCCCCGGCAAAAGTACCTACAGTTTGCGAACTATGTGAATGCTCTGAAAGAAATCAACCAATCCGTGATGATCGAGACTTACGTCCTGATCCATACGATCAAGCGCATCGGCCCTGATTATGCCATTCAGCAGGGCCTGCCTGAAACTCTTGTTTCAGGATATGTTACCGCCCTCAGCAACACCGCTTGTGAAACGGCGGATTTGCGTGATCTCTACCACCAGCATTTCACTTGGGAACAGGATCGCGTAGTATCCACCAAACTGAACGATGCATTCGCCAAATTTTCCTGGCCGCTGATGCGCAAGATTTGCCAACGACCCTGGGTTTGGTTTTCCTATTTCAAAGTCGGGCGATCAATGAATTTCCGAGAATTCACCAACAAAGACGAACGTATCGAAAAAGGCCTGATTGCCTTTGACCGGGCTAAGGACTTTGGTTTCCAAAGATTGGCAAAAGCCTCGGCTATACGATTGGCAATTCTGCCAGGTCTACGAAGCCGACAAAACCCGAAGCTACGTCTTCCCAACTGATTTGTGTCGCTCATGTGAGAAAAAGCGCCCGGTGTTTCCACCGAGCGCTGTGTTGTTTAGCCTTCCAGCTCGGCGTCGATCAACGCCTTGAACGAGTCATAGGCCTGGTTGGCAACAGCCGTTCCGTTCAGAATGAACGACGGTGTAGACTGAATGCCATCGGCTTCAGCATTTTCTTGATACCAGCTGACCAGAGTCTGCGCCTTGGCACCGTCCGCCAAACAGGCCTCTAGGGCGTCGTTTTCAATCCCGGCCAAACGACCAATTTTGCGGAGCTCGTCAACAATCTCGGACGCACCACCAGCCCGCGACCATTCAGACTGGCTGGAATACAGCAGATCCGAAATGCCAAAGAACTTCTCGGGCCCAGCGCAACGTGCGATCATCGAAGCCCACAGGCCATAGCGATCAAAATAGACTTCGCGGTAGATGAATTTGACCTTACCGGTGTCGATATAATCCGCCTTGAGCTGTTTATATGAACTCGTGTGGAAATTGGCGCAATGCGGGCAGGTATACGAAGCGTACTCGATCAGCGTAACTGGCGCATCCTCGGCTCCCAAAACCATCTCAGTGATCGTCGAGGTATCAACCTCAGCAGCCTCCTGCGCTGTGGCGGCTGCGACAAACGGCAGCTCAGGCACAGCACCGGGCGCACTGGGCCCCATTAGGGCATAGCCCCCCGCAACCACTGCAACGGCAGCAAAGACACCAGACATCAAACGGGCCATTAAGTCCCCTTTCCTTGGGTTTTGTTATTACTCAGTACATTTTGCCCCAGCCGCTCAAGCGCTTGACGCAATTCATCACTTTCAACTCCGGTTGCAGCCTTGGCCGCCTCGGCCACTGCCACCTGATCGGGTTTGGGTTTGTCACGCTCAACGGGCGCGTACTGAAACTGCACCTGCCCATCGGCAAATCCGGTTGGTGCAGTCTGGGTGATCCGCACCTTGGAGATGGCATTATAGCCGTAAACCGCGTTTACCTTTTCCCGCAGCCGTTCCTTTTGCATTTCCAGCATCGGCGCCTGCGCCCCGGTGGTCAGCACCGTCAGCGTGGCGCCGAATCCACCACGGCCATAGCCAACATTGACCGGCCGGGCGATGGCCGCGATATCCGCGCCCGCAATCTCGGCCCAATGGGTCAACAGCCGCGACACCGCAAAACCACGGCTTTCACCGGTTTTACGTATCTGCTCATTCAGCAAATTGGCGGTCCGTTTAAAGCCGCGTGTAGAAGATCGTCTGTATGCCATGGCCATGGTTTTGCGTGACTGTTGCCCCTATTGTAAAGAGCACAGAGGCGGGAACCAGTGAAACCGCCGCACAAGGGGTAAAGAATGCGTGACCTAGACGGCGATCCACATAGGCTGAGCGATCAGATCCTTGCCTGGTATGACGTGCACGCACGCAGCCTGCCCTGGCGGATCAGTCCCGCCGACCGCATGGGTGGAGTGATCCCCGATCCCTATCGCATCTGGCTGTCCGAGGTCATGTTGCAGCAAACCACCGTGGCAGCGGTGAAGGACTACTTCCACCGCTTTACATTGCGCTGGCCCACGGTTCAGGATCTGGCCGCCGCCGAAGATGGTGACGTGATGGGAGAATGGGCCGGACTGGGCTATTACGCCCGCGCCCGTAATCTTCTGAAATGCTCCCGCGTGGTTACCGCTGAACACGGTGGAGTGTTTCCTACAACCTATGACGGCCTACTGAAACTGCCAGGCATCGGCCCCTATACTGCCGCTGCCATATCCTCGATCGCCTTTGACCTGCCGGAGACCGTGCTGGATGGAAATGTCGAACGGGTAATGGCGCGGCTTTATGATGTTCACGCGCCCCTACCCGGTTCCAAACCTGAACTAAAAAGCCACGCTGCCGCACTGACCCCAGCCTTGCGTCCCGGCGACTACGCTCAGGCCGTGATGGATCTGGGCGCGACCCTCTGCACGCCCAAATCCCCAGCTTGCGGCATCTGTCCCTGGCGGGATCCATGTCAGTCACGCGCTGCAGGCACTGCGCCTTTGCTGCCACAGAAGACCCCCAAGAAACCCAAGCCAACACGACGCGGCACGGTCTATCTGGCACGGGCAACCAATGGGGACTGGTTGCTAGAACGGCGCCCAGACAAAGGGTTGTTGGGTGGCATGTTGGGCTGGCCCAGTACTAATTGGTCCGAGACCCCGGAACCAAACCCACCGTTTGAGGCCTCTTGGCAAGACCTAAGCGCCGAGGTGCGCCATACTTTCACGCATTTCCACCTGATACTCGAGGTGATGGTGACAGAATTACCATCGAATCATGTTCCGACTGCAACGCACCGCAGGATAGCTGCCAACGACTTCCGCCCCTCTGATTTGCCAACAGTCATGCGCAAGGCCTTTGACCTATGGAACGGGCAGTAACCGCTTGGGTTGACGAAAAAATCAGCGTAAGATTTGGCCAACGCGCGCTGTTAAACCCGGAGTTTCTTCGATGATTGCCCCGCAAACCCTCGCCCGCTGGCAAAGCGCGCTGCCGTTCTGGATGTCCTTTTTGTTGCTGCCACTTGTATGGATCGGAGCCATCTTTGGCGGCTGGACCATTCTGCTGGCCCCACTGGCAACCTGGTACTTGTTCGCGATTTTAGACGGTATTGTGGGCCTTAACGTTGAGAACGCCGACCCTCAAACCCCCGACGAAGACCTAACTTGGTACACCGCGCTGACCTCGGCCTGGGTGCCACTGCAATTTGTGACGCTCTACGGGCTGATCTGGTACGTGACCCGCGCCGAGCACCTGTCCGGGCTGGGAAAATTCGGAGTGTTCTTTGGCGTAGGCGTGCTGACTGGCACCGTCGGCATTAACTACAGCCACGAGTTGATGCATCAGAAAAACCGTGTCGAGCGCTGGCTGGGTGATATCCTGCTGTCGATGGTGCTTTACTCCCATTTCAGGTCCGAGCATCTGCTGGTGCACCACCGCTATGTCGGCACCCCACGCGACCCGGTGACTGCGCGCTATAACGAAGGCTTTCATCGGTTTTACCCAAGGGTTCTGAAGCAAAGCTTGCATTCATCCTTTAACGCCGAGAAAGCAATGCTGGCCCGCAAAGACCTGCCGTGGAGCGACCTGTCCAACCCGTTCTTTCGCTATTGGGGGCTACAGGGCGGAATGCTGCTGTTGGCGCTGTTGCTAGGCGGTTGGAGCGGATTTCTGTTGTTCCTGGTCCAGGCTGGCGTGGCAATCTGGCAATTGGAGTTGGTGAACTATGTCGAACACTATGGGCTGACCCGTAAACATTTGGGCGACGGCAAATACGAACATGTGCAGCCGCGTCATTCATGGAATGCAGCGCATAAGGCCTCCAATTGGCTATTGATCAACCTGCAACGCCATTCCGATCATCACTACAAGCCAGACCGCCGGTTTCCGCTGCTGCAAAATCACACCACAGGGGATGCGCCTCAGTTGCCATATGGCTATCCGGTGATGACGGTGGCTGCGATGATCCCGCCCCTGTGGCGCCGCGTCATGAACCCACGCGTGCGGCGTTGGCGACAGATGTATTATCCCGAGATCACCAATTGGGAGCGTTACAACAAGGCTGACAACCCGCTTCCAAAATGACGCTATCAGAGACAGGTGTTTGATGTCGGCAGGACCCATTACCAGTTCAGATCAATTAACACCGCTGGCAAGCAAACCCAAAAACTCCCGCGTCCACGCAGGCCAGCGGCTAAACCCGTGATCCCTTGTGGTCTTGGGCCCGGCGCTGCGCTTGCGCGACGCCGGGCCCAACGGGAGGAGTGTCTCCAAATGGAGACCGACGACGGGCGGGAGTTCTGCGCCACGTCTCTGAAGTCAGTATAATTCCGGCCAATCCCGGTTTTGACTAGGAGGTGCCAAAACCGGGATTGCGGAGGCCTTCTTCTGGACTGCCTGCTTGCCGGTACCAAACGGCAAACAGGCATGTCCGGCCTACCCTTATGCTATTCGTTCGGCTTTGATGTATTCCAAATCCATGGCAGTTTCGTCGGATCTCCGCCGGTCTATCTGAAACCCATCCATACTGTGCTTTAGCGCCGCTGAATCCGTAGCCAACCCAGCCGCTGTTTCAAACACATTCGTCGCCATAGCTGCGCTATCCTGCGTTGTATGGCCCAAGTCCGTCATACTGGCGTCAATTTCAACAAGGCTCATCGATTGTGTCGCGATCACCTCGGTGATTTCTTCCATCACACTTGATACCTCGCGGGCACCAGACCGAATACACTCCAGGCTTTCACCCGTTTGCCGCACCAGATCACATCCATCACGCACTTGCACCGCGCTTTCGGAAATCAGAGATTTGATTTCACTCGCCGATTCCGAGGCGCGTGCCGCCAAGGCCCGCACTTCCGAGGCAACCACAGCAAAACCACGTCCGGCATCACCGGCACGGGCTGCTTCGACACCAGCATTCAGGGCCAATAAGTTGGTCTGAAAACTGATATCATCAATAACATCTACAAATTTGGCGATCTGCTCCGAAGACTTCTCGATTCGCACCACAGCAGCAATTGCCTCTTTGACCACAGTTCCACCTGCTTCAGCATCCAGATGATTTTGCTCTGACTTTTTCGCTGCCTTCACAACCATTTCGCGGGTTTCTTTGGTGGCAACCGTTACCTGACTAACCGCTGCCACTGCCTCTTCCAAGGTGGCCGCTTGCTGTTCAGAGCGCTCCGCCAAATCCCGTGTCATCTGCGATGTCGTGGCCATTTTGGCATCCACCGAATGAGCACTGTTGGTCGAAGACCCAATGATACTAGACCAACGGTCGATCAGGTTATTGTACGATTCCCGCATCCCATCAAATTTTTCGGGAAACCCGCCACCCTCACTCGACCGGATTTTGATGGACAGGTCGCCATTTTCCAGCCGCTCGATACCGTCAGTCATAATCGCCAGCGCTTTGCCTTGCTCTTCTTGCTGTGCGGTAAAATAGGCGTCAATCACGCGCTCGCAATCCGCCATCATAACCCGAATCAACAGGCTGGCCTGTTTCGCGACCTTTTTCTTGGTCCCCAATCGACCTTGGCGCAAAGTAATTTCAAGCATTTTGGTCCCGGCTTCAGAATATCCACCAAGATAAAGCAGGAATGGCAACTGAATCTGAAAATGAACCCGTCCAACTCGCTCGGCTGACTCCATATACAACCGATCAAACTTACCTGAAAATAAACGTTCCCAATGAGCCTTCTGCGCCGACTTTGCGTGTGCGGCAACTTTGGGATCCTGAAAGAAGCTAGCAGTTTCAGATCGGCCCAAGATCAGCTCATAAAACTCATCCAAAATCTGGTCAAATTTTGGGGTTAGCACTTTGCCAAGCTCAGCCAGTAAATCCGAGTTCTCGTCTCCGAGATCAAACCACTTGGAAATCTGGTGTCGTGCATCATCCGTCATAACATTCAGCCCTTACTGGTTAACACGGCAAAGGATGCAACCTACGATTTAAAATTCCATTACCGGCAAAATTCAAATGCTCATATCCCGAGGTAATCCTTCGGGATAATTGAACATTTAGTTATCGCAAAAACTAAAATCGCCTTCAGACTTTGCCAAATTCCCCTAATTACAACCGCTGCAACATGACATGGCCGGTAGAAGTCAACTTAAAGTCCAGACCGTCATTGGCAGATCAAAACCTTTAATGTCTTGATCTGCCTGCCTAACGAAACCCTCGACTAAACTGTTTTCAACGTTCTCAGATCCAACTTGGTCGCGCAATTGGTCACTCATCACGATCCTGGCCTGTAATGGACGCGAGATCTCCTCCAACCGCGCGGCGATGTTTACTGCCGTCCCTATTACTGCGTATTCCAACCGATTTGCGCCGATATCGCCCAGAACTGTCTCGCCAAAATGAATGCCAATGCCCACGTGGATTTCGTGTTCACCCTTTCGGCGACGCTCAAGATTCCACTGGTCCAAGGCAACGATCATTGCGCGCGCGCAGGCCACGGCATTGGTGGCGTCTTGCTCTCCGGCCATCGGCGTCCCAAAGGTCGCCATCAACCCATCACCTAGATATTTGTCCAGGGTGCCATGATGTCGAAATACCTCATGCTCCATCCGGCCATGAAATCCGCGCAGCATTTCAATCACTTTCAGCGCATCAAGCCCTGCCGCCATACGCGTAAAACCGATGATATCGATAAACAAAACCGCCACGTCTTGGCTACGGACCTGTTTCAGAGGCTCATCATTTTGTGACAGTTGATCCACCACATTGGGCGAGAAATACCGCGACAGGTTGGCCCGTTCTCGCGTCAGGCTGGCGTTGTTCATTAGTAGCGCATTGAACCGGCGCACCGAGAATCCCAGGATCACCGCAACGATGACAAAAACCATCACTTCTTGCACCCTGAGATGGAACAAAAAGCTGGTTGGATCCAGAAATCGAGCCAAAAAATCATTGTCACCAAACAGATCACTGGCCCGCTGTTGCAGGGCCTTATCCACTGGCGACAGCCACCACGCCGCAATCAGCGCAACTGTCCACATCCCCGCAGTCCAAGTGCCAATTGCAATCACCGTGCGCCAAGAATAGGCCAGCGTGCCCGCCGCCAAGATCACGTAAAAGTAGATGAAATTGTCGAACCGGTACTGCATCGCTATCGGAAATTCCTGCGGAGCAAATGGATTCGGCACCACCATGGTGACGGTCATCAACAACAAATCCAAGAAAATCAGGAGCAATTCATAGCCTGATCGCCCCACCTTGCCCAACCGCCCCATCATCCAACCGTTGAGGCAAAGCAATCCAAGGATCACGTGGTAGTACATCACGTCCCATGCCGGATTTATAAACACCAGCATAATCCCGATCAATGGCATCGCGATCCATCGCGCTCGAATCGCCCACACCAGCCCTCGCTGTTTATGTGCTTCAAGTGTGGCCTCGGCATAGGCGTTGTCGGCCACTGCGTCGGCAAGATCCACATGTCGCTCGGGGCGGTTGGATGCCTGCGGTGTAAGAGCGGTATCAGTCATGGCTGTTCCTTTGGGACGGAGCCTAGATATGCACTGACTAAACCAAAAAGAACCCCCAATTCCAACGTCTAAACCAAAAGACCCCGCCTGATAGGCGGGGCAAGGTATGGTGCCACGTGACAAGTCACGGGCACCGGCGGTGTTCCGAAATTTCTAGGTAGTCTGTGGGGTTAGGCCTGCATCTCGGCGCGGATTTGCTGACGCAGCACGTCGATCGGCACAGTCTTGCCGTCGCGCTTAAAGCACCAGTAGGTCCAGCCATTGCACGACGGAGCGTTCTCAAGCTTGGCACCAACCTGATGGATCGAGCCTTTGACGTCATCGCCGATCAGAGTGCCATCTGCCCGAACTTTGGCCTTGTGGCGACCATTCATGCTCAGCAGTTCCTCGCCCGGACGCAGCATGCCACGCTCGACCAACTGGCCAAACGGCACCCGTGGCTCGGCACGTTTGGACGTTGAGACCTGCAGCGCATCGCGGTCAAACTTGCGCACCGCTGCGATACGTTTCTCAGCCACCTTGCGATAGGCCTCTTCACGCTCGATACCGATGAATTCGCGACCCAGCATTTTGGCGACAGCACCAGTGGTGCCAGTGCCAAAGAACGGGTCCAGAACTACGTCACCAGGGTTGGTCGAGCCAACCAGCAGGCGGTGCAGCAGGCTTTCTGGTTTTTGCGTCGGATGGGCCTTGGCGCCCTCGTCATCTTTGATACGCTCATGGCCGGTGCAGATCGGCAGCACCCAGTCGCTGCGCATCTGAATGCCTTCGTTCAGCGCCTTCAGCGCCTCGTAGTTAAAGGTGTATTTGCCACCCTCGGCCTTGGAGGCCCAGATCATTGTCTCATGTGCGTTGGTGAAACGTTTGCCCCGGAAATTCGGCATCGGATTCGATTTGCGCCAGATCACATCGTTGAGGATCCAATAGCCCTGATCTTGCAGAGCCGAGCCAACCCGGAAAATATTGTGATACGAGCCAATCACCCAGATCGCGCCATTGGGTTTCAACAAACGGCGCGCCGCTTTCAGCCAGGCCTTGGTGAATTTATCATAGGCTGCAAAGCTGGAGAACTGGTCCCAATGGTCGTCAACAGCATCGACCTGGCTATTGTCAGGACGGTGCAGCTGGCCCTTGAGCTGCAGATTATATGGTGGGTCTGCAAAGATCAGATCAACTGACTCCGCAGGCAGACTGTTCATCACATCGATGCAGTCACCACCAAGAATCGTGTTTAAAGGGAGCGCAGCTGCGCTCTTTACCATTGTTTTGTTCATGTCTCTGCCTCGATACCACGGCGTATTTTTACGCTCATTCGGTTATCCACAGGATGAGTCATCCGGGATTCGAGGTCAATTTCTTTTTTGAATCAAATACCTGCCCTTTAATCTTGATACAACATCTTGTGGATAGGCTTGAACGAACGCCTATGATGTTGTGTCACCCCCAAAACCTGCAAAGCATCTTTATGCTGCTTAGACGGGTAACCAGCGTTCTTCTCCCAACCGTAGCCTGGGCACTGTTGCGCCAAATCCACCATCAACCGATCGCGACACAATTTTGCAACGATCGAAGCCGCCGCAATCGACACTGATTTGCCATCGCCCTTGATCACTGCTTCAGACGGCAGCATCAGTCCCCTAGGGATTAGATTACCATCGATCAGCAGGTAATCAGGAGGCGGATCCAGCATCGCCACCGCCCGCTCCATCGCCAAATGCGAAGCACGCAGAATGTTGATCTTGTCGATCTCGTCGACCGAGGCATGGGCAATCGCCACCTCAGCATTATCAAAGATCGCCTGCTCCACCGCTTCGCGTTTCTTGGCGCTCAGTTTCTTGGAGTCGTTCAATCCATCTGGAATGTTTAGGGGGTCAAGGATTACGGCCGCGGCGGTCACTGGCCCGGCCAAAGGGCCACGCCCCACCTCGTCCACACCGGCAATCCGCACATATCCACGCTGCTGCGCGGCACTCTCAAGGCTGTAATCTGGTTGTTCCATAGGCCTGTCAGAGCCAAAATTCGGCACCGTTACAAGCCCTATCTACACAAAGAAAGGAGGACCGAAGCCCCCCTGACTGCTCGATACTGCAAGGTCTGAAAATTAGCGCTGAGTGATACGATAGCCATTCCGGCGCAGACACCGTGGTTTGAACGCGTTCTTATGACGGCGACCATTCCAAAATGTCACCCGGCATTGCTGTGGCAATGAATTGGCATGACGGTAGTTGTTCTGCAGACATTTCTGCCCCATCAGGTTCTTGCCATTCTGGAACGCCGGGAAATTGCGTAGGCATTTGCCGGGCAAATCGTAGCGCGCCACCCGTGGCGGCAAGGGGCGTGGCTGGGGATGAACGTTAACCGGGTCGGCTGGCGCGCGGGTCACATGATTGTTACGGTGGCGATCCCGGTTGATCGCTACACCCAAGATCCCCAACACTGCCAGACCGGCGAGGATTTTGGCGACATCTTCATCAGCGCGGGCGGGTGCGGCAGAGAACCCAGTGATCGCAATCGAGGCTGCGAGAACAAAGGCGATGAACTTGCGGTGCAGGTTGGGGTGGTTGACGGGATGCATAAGAGAACCTTTCCAATCGGGAGTGATGATCGGCACGAGGCCGGGATGCCTCAACCTGGCGCCACCCCACTCAGACAGGCAATAACAGCCCCCTGTTATCGAATATCAGCTCTCTCAACTGACTGTGGTTATTGAATATCGCCCCGTCATTGCGCAGGATGACCCCCATGAAACAGTTACTCTTGAAACCCGCTCTGATTGCCGCCTTGCTGGCGCTAACCACGCCCGCCATGGCGGCGGATTGTTATGCCGATTATAAGGCAAAACAGGACAGCCCCCTGCGACTGCACTATGGTGTGATCCAACTGTCCGGTGCCTGCCAAAAGGCTGCCGCCAATGCCGAGGTCAGCACCCGCATTGCATCGCAGGGCTGGACTCTGCTGAACGTTATATCGGTTTTTGGCCCCGAAGGCCTGCAACAAAGGAAGCCCGATGCCGGATCCTACTATCTCCGTTTCTGAGGCCCGTAGCGCCGGCAGCCGGGTCATCACATTCGGGATCCTCGCAATCGTTGGACTGTTGGTCGTGGCAGGCACGCTGTTGCTGCTTACTCTACCCGACGCCAACGCCTTTAATGCGCGGGTTGAACAGCTGTTTGTGGAAAACGACCTGACCACCCAGGCCGAGATAAAACTGCTGGAAATTCTTGCCCAATCAGGCACCTCGTTTGCGGATACCCTGAGCAGCTACCGCATGGTGATATTTGTGCTGATGGTGTTTGCCACCGCGATGATGGTGGCGGCACTGGTGGTGCTGGCGATGCTGGTGATGCTGAACCGCCGCATGGCACAGATCGAACGGGCGGGCATTCAGGTGACCGAACTGCTGATCAGCCGTGATGAAAACACGGTTTATCTCAATAGTATGGGGTTCCGATTGACCCCAGCGGCGATAGAGACCCTGTCGGTCTTGGCTGAGGCCCGAATGGACGGTGATGTGATGTCGGGCGCCGAAATCGAAGGGGTGATTTCCGGCCGTGATGCCACGGATTGCGAAGAGGCCGCCGGCGCCACCCGCATCAAACGCTTGCGAGATACCCTGGGAAATCAGATGATCAGCGAGTTGCTGGTCAAAAACATCGCCAAACGTGGCTATGTCTTGGCCATCAGCAAGGATGTGATCAGGATGATTTGATTTTTGCCGCTATGGCTCGCCCGAAAGTTTAAGCTCGCCGTGCGTGGACATGTTGATATTAAGTATTTTCAGCAAAATGAAACACGGGCACCCGCAACTGCAGTAACTTCACTTCAATATCGGGTGCTGGCTCTGGTATTCACCGTTTGCCACCCCACATATAGGCACTGCAGAGAGCTGATGAGAAGGCCTGGTCAATGAATGTACATGTAAAGCCGGAACAGGATGGCTATGACATTTTGATCGAGCAGCTTACCGGTACGGTGTCTCTGCGTCACGACGGGGTGTTGTTAGCACAAAGCGATCAAGCCAAGGTGATGTATGAAACACGCCTGAAGCCGACAATATATTTCCCACCGGAAGACGTGATTGCTGACCTGTCCAAGCGAACGCCATTGCAGACTTTCTGCCCATTCAAAGGGACGGCTATTTACCGCGACCTGCTGCTGCCAGATGCACCAATAAAAAATGCAACCTGGGCCTATAACGAGGCCTTGCCCGAAGCCTCGGCGATCAACGGGCATATTGGCTTCATGCCAGGCGCCTTTACCGACTTAGACCTTGGCGACAACGAGATATTGGCGCGAGATGACGGCAATATCTCGGGGCCGGTGATCGACTGGTTGCTGCGTGAGGCCGCCTATCTGTCGACCCCCGAAGAGTTTACTGCGGCCCTAGCTGACAAACTGCGGGAGCAGGGTGTGTACCTGTCGCGCATGGCGGTGATGGTTTGGTCGCTACACCCGATGATCGCGGGCAAGAATTTTGTCTGGAAAAAATCAAACGGTGAGGTCAACACCTTTGCCCCATCCTATGAGATCCACGACCACCCGTCGTATCAGAACAGCCCGCTGCGGCATGTCTCTAATGGTATGGGCGGGGTCCGTCACCGGCTTGGCGGCAATCATCCCACCGATGCTTTCCCGATTTTGGAGGATCTGCGCAAGGAAGGCGCCACCGATTATGTTGCAATGCCGCTGCGGTTCTCGGACGGAAGCATCAATGTGCTGACGTTGACCAGCGATCATCCCACCGGCTTTTCCACCGCCAATCTGGGACTGATCTTTGAATGCTCCGCTGTGATTGGGCGCTTTTACGAGGTCTTCATGCAGCGCGAAAATGCGCAGTCGCTGTTGGAGACCTATGTTGGCAAACGTTCGGGTGCGCGCGTGTTGGGAGGTGAAATTCACCGGGGTGACGGCGACGATATTGATGCCGCTATCATGTTCTGCGATCTGCGTGGCTCTACCCGACTTGAAGAAGAATTGGGCCGTGTCGCCTATATCCAACTGCTCAATCAGTTTTTTGAGACCACTTCAACAATCATTCATGACCACGGCGGCGAAGTGCTGAAGTTCATCGGCGATGCGGTGCTGGCCGTGTTCCCCGCAGGAGAGAACCCGGCAGAGGCCCGCGATCAAGCGCTCAATTCGGCTCGCGCTATCGTTGCCAGCCTTGAGGAAATAGCGAAAGAGGAAGACGGTCACCGTTGTGAATGCGCCATCGGAATCGCCTACGGCGGCGTCACCTATGGCAATGTCGGCTCGCGCGAGCGGTTGGATTTCACCGTCATCGGCCAGGCCGCCAACATTGCGGCTCGATTGGGGGATTTTGGAAAATCGCGCGGCCATCCAATTGTCGTCAGCCGCGATATTCTTAATGACAAGTCCATAGCGTCGCCCCTTGGAGCGATCAGCTTGCATAATGTTTCCAAACCAGTGGAAAGTTTCGCTATTTCAGTGCTTTGATGTTCTTAACCGGAACGGCCACCCAATTGCGTCGCATTTGGGTGGTGGAGCCGCCGGTGATTAACAAACTAGTGGTGACCCCGGTTGGATTCGAACCAACAACCTGCCCCTTAGGAGGGGGCTGCTCTATCCAGTTGAGCCACGGGGCCATGCGCATTGCTTAGCTGCACTCTCCTCTAACAAATAGCAATTGCGAGCTCAATCCCGCGCAAGACGCTGCCAAGAAAATTTGCTGCTATTGGCTGAACTTACTGTTCGCCCTAAGCACAGGAATTCAGGATCTGGCAGCAGCTATGCTGTAAAATTGAGCAGATACACCTATCTGAGGACATGTAACACGCTCCTATCTTTACATTGCCCTCAGCCGGACCGCCTTAGATAACTATGACCCAGATACTCTCGATCCTTGTTGTCGAATGCATGCAGCCCCGTGCAACGCAGATTTCTGCTGCTCTACAGCATGCTGGAGGCTTTGACGTGGAGACCATATCTGGTCCTGACGGGTTGGCGCGCAGGGTCAACAATGGCAATCCGGATCTGGTGGTGATCGACGCCGGCTCTCCGTCACTGTTGGAAACCCAGCAACTGGTATTGGCTTCGGACCCGACAAAACGGGCCGTGGTGCTGTTTGTCGATCAATCGAATGACGACCTTACTCGAGCGGCCCTTCAGGCTGGTGTCTCTGCCTATGTGGTGGATGGGTTGCAATCAAAGAGGCTGCAGCCGATCCTTCAGGCCGCACATCAACGTTTCACCATGCTGAACCAGATCCGCACAGAATTGAGCGATACCAAGCAGGAACTGGAGCAGCGCAAGGTGATCGACCGGGCCAAAGGCTTGCTGATGAGCGCCCGAGGTATCAACGAAGCTGCGGCTTATGAACTGCTGCGCAAAAGCGCAATGGATCAGGGAAAACGCATCGCCGAAATCGCTCAGGCTATCGTCACCGCAAGCGAATTGCTCTCCTGAACCATCATCTGGCCCACTGCTGATTCCATGTAATCGGTTCTCCAAGCGTCGCGATTCAGCACCCTCCCCAGATAATATGCCTAAAAATTAGGCAAACGCCTCCATCTTATGCTGCAATGCGGCAAAATCCGTTGTCGTCGGCCCAAACACCCGCAATTCTGACCTCATCGCAAGCAACGGAGCTTGCCTTAGCGCTTCTCCCAACGACTGGGAATTTCTGAGCAAAGCCGCTCGTCACTTCGCCAAAAGGCAAGGCGCGCTTACGGCTTTTTTGTTTTACCCAACCACATGGAAGATGATCTCGCTATGAAGAGAATTCTATGCAGCCTTGGTGTTGCCACAACTCTGGCAAGCCCTGTTTTATCCGAAACACTGGAGCTGGAGCAGGATGTCCTGACTTTTGGCTTTATCAAACTGACCGACATGGCACCGTTGGCAGTCGCCTATGAGCAGGGTTATTTTGACGACGAAGGCCTGTTTGTGACGCTGGAATCGCAGGCCAACTGGAAGGTACTGCTGGATCGTGTCATCGACGGACAGCTGGCTGGCGCGCATATGCTGGCAGGTCAACCACTGGCCGCGACAATGGGTTACGGCACCCAAGCGCACATCATTACCCCGATCTCGATGGATTTGAACGGCAACGGTATCACCGTATCCCAAGAAGTTTGGGACGGTATGCGGCCGCACATTCCTTCGCAAGAAGATGGTCGTCCACAGCATCCAATTTCGGCCAGTTCACTGCTGCCGGTGATCGAACAGTTCAATGACGCGGGCAAGCCCTTCAACATGGGAATGGTGTTCCCCGTCTCGACACACAATTACGAACTGCGCTATTGGCTGGCGGCGGGTGGAATTCACCCTGGCTATTATAGCCCACAGGACATCACTGGTCAGATTGGGGCCCAGGCCTTGCTCTCGGTGACCCCTCCACCGCAAATGCCTGCGACACTCGAAGCTGGGACTATCAACGGCTACAGCGTTGGTGAACCATGGAATCAGCAGGCAGTGGTCAAGGGCATCGGTGTACCAGTGATCACTGACTACGAACTGATGAAAAACAACCCCGAAAAGGTCTTTGGCATCACCGCTGAATTTGCGGAGCAAAATCCTAACACCACGCTAGCCATCGTAAAGGCACTGATCCGTGCAGCCATTTGGTTAGATGAAAACGAAAATGCCAACCGCGCAGAGGCGGTCGAACTCCTCAGTCGTCCTGAATACGTCGGCGCAGATCGCAATGTGATCGCGGCTTCGATGACAGGCAGCTTTGAATATGAGAGCGGCGACGTTCGCCCGGTTCCAGATTTTAATGTCTTCTTCCGCTACAATGCAAGTTTCCCATTCTACTCGGATGCGGTTTGGACTTTGACACAGATGCGCCGCTGGGGGCAGATCGCAGAAGCAAAGCCAGACAGCTGGTATGATGAAATGGCCCGCTCGGTCTACAAACCAGAGATCTATCTGCAAGCCGCGCGGCTGCTGGTTGATCAGGGACTGGTAGACGCTGCGGATTTCCCATTCGACAGCGACGGTTACAAACAACCGACTCCAGCTGCTGATGTAATCGACGGCATCCCATTCGATGGCCGCACTCCCAACACCTATCTCGACAGCCTGCCAATAGGCCTGAAAAACACCCAGACCGTCCGTGACGGTGTGGTGCAAGGCTAAGCTCGCAAAAGGAAACTTCCATGACCATCGCTGATCCCGATTTTGCCACTGCCGAGGCTCGCCGCGCCCGCCTGTTCTCGCGCATAAACGCAGCCGACAAGTGGTTACAAATGCTGGGATTGGCCTGGCTCACCCCGGTATTAAAGGCCGCAGCCGGTGACAACCCACGCGCCCAGATGGGTGACATCTGGCGCCTGCTGCTGGTTCCACTACTCGCGATTTTGGGGTTTCTTGTTTTGTGGGGTGTGATGGCGCCCAAGGTTCAGACCTCGTTGGGTGTGATCCCCGGCCCTGCTCAGGTCTGGGCTGAAATGGTCACTCTGCACCAAGACGCCGTAGCAAAGGCCGAAAAGAAGGCCACATTCCAGCAGCGCGTCGAAGACCGCAATGCCAAAATGATCGCACAAGGCACACCCGAGCGGGTCAAAAACATCGCCTATACCGGAGCGCCCAGCTATTACGATCAGATCTGGACCTCGATCAAAACGGTGTTCTTTGGCTTTCTGATTGCCTCGGCTATTGCGATCCCGCTGGGCATTCTGGGTGGGCTGTCGCCAACTGCCAGCGCCGCGATGAACCCTTTGGTACAAATCTTCAAACCTGTATCGCCACTGGCCTGGCTGCCGATTGTCACCATGATCGTCTCAGCGGTCTATGTTTCCAACGACGGCATGTTCAGCAAATCCTTCATGGTTTCCGCGGTCACCGTCACCCTGTGTTCGATGTGGCCAACCCTGATCAACACCTCGCTGGGTGTCGCCTCGATCGACAAAGATCTGATCAACGTCTCCAAGGTGCTGAAAATGTCGCTGTGGAGCAAGATCACCAAACTGGTACTGCCCTCGGCGTTGCCGCTGATCTTTACCGGGCTGCGGCTAAGCCTTGGGGTCGGTTGGATGGTTCTGATCGCCGCCGAGATGCTGGCGCAGAACCCCGGATTGGGCAAATTCGTCTGGGATGAATTCCAGAACGGATCGAGCCAGTCGCTGGCCCGGATCATCCTTGCAGTGCTGACCATCGGTATAATCGGCATGATGCTGGACCGGGTGATGTTCGCGCTGCAGTCCCTTTTCACCTTCTCGAACAATCGGTGAATGACATGACAATCCTGACATTTAACAACGTTCACAAAGGCTTTGGCGAAGGCGCCAATCGCGTTGAGGTGCTCAATGATATTTGCCTAGAGGTCCAGGAGGGTGAGTTTCTTGCCATTCTGGGGTTCTCGGGCACTGGCAAATCCACTCTGATGAACCTGATCGCCGGACTGGAAACC
>Ga0209292_1003152_pt1 | contig 18301 bp, 19 predicted proteins | sample GOMGulsemesocosm_2_FD_184634 | JGI IMG/M metagenome (GOLD analysis project Ga0209292, IMG submission 184634) | Methane-oxidizing microbial communities from mesocosms in the Gulf of Mexico - GOM9C Gulf of Mexico (SPAdes) (version 2) | ecosystem: Environmental > Aquatic > Marine > Cold seeps... | reverse complement strand
TAAGCACTTTTAATTAGTAAAAAAGGTTATTTTAATGTTAGTATTTACTAACTTAAAATAACCTTTTTTTATTTCTCTCCTTTCCATTCTGCATCAAATTGTTTTAAAAAGTCTACCATATATTGGTGTCGTTGTTTAGCAATTTTATGACCAGTAGTGGTATTCATTTTATCTTTTAAAAGCAGTAATTTTTCGTAAAAATGATTAATTGTTGGTGCATTTGAAGCCTTATATTCAGCTTTAGTCATATTTAAATTTGGTGCAATCTCTGGATCATACAAGGTTCTGTTTTTAAAACCACCATAATTAAAGGTACGTGCAATACCAATTGCGCCTAAAGCATCTAAACGGTCAGCATCTTGTACAACATCCAATTCTAAAGATTTAAAGGCTTTTTCTGTGCCTAAATTAGAACTGTAGGAGATGTTTTCAATAATCTTTATAACATGATTAATGGTTGCCGAGTCTACGTTATGTTTTAACAAAAAAGCACCAGCAACTTTTGGCCCAATGGTACTATCGCCATCATGAAATTTACTATCTGCAATGTCATGTAATAATGCGCCAAGCGCAACAACTAATGGATCAACTGTTTCGCTTTTAGCTATTAGAAGCGCATTTTTGTAAACACGCTCTATATGAAACCAATCGTGTCCACCTTCGGCATCTTTTAAAGTGTCTTTTACAAAGGTTTTAGTGGTTTCAATTAGCTCTTGATTAGACATAAACTATAGTTTAGCTGGTTCAACCCATTTAAATTGATAAGAATTTTCAGGTATTTTAATTCGGTCTGCTAAACGTAACATTCGCTCTGGAAGTTTCATCAGGTAGTCACGAGCTTTTTCAGCGTCGTCGTTAAGGTCTGTAATTTTATCAATGTCCCAACGCTTGATTAGTTTTTGTAAAATGTCTATATAGTCCATAGATGTATAAACACCAATACGTTGTGCAGTGTTAGAAAATTCGTCAAAAACAGTACTGATTTTACCTCCAGATTCTCTTAAAAAGTGAGCTGGCATTGTAATTTTTTGTTTCATCATGTATTGAAACGCTAGCATCATTTGACTAGGATCTACTTTAAAAATACGCTCTACAAACTCGCTATAAGCATGATGGTGTCTCATCTCGTCTCCAGAAATTATTTTACACATTCTAGCCAATTGTTTATTTCCTTTTTCTTTGGCTAATTTTGCTACACGATTGTGTGAAACATAAGTTGCTAATTCTTGAAAACTGGTATAAACAAAGTTTTTGTAAGGGTCTCTTGCTGTACCAATATCAAAACCATCTGCAATAAGGTGTTGTGTAGTTTGTTCTATCTCGCGCATGTTAACACGACCAGAAAGGTATAAGTATTTGTTTAAAACATCACCATGACGGTTTTCTTCGCCTGTCCAATGTCTAATCCATTTTGCCCAACCGTTTTTTCCGTCTTGTTCAACACCTTCAATATCCATTAACCAAGACTCGTAAGTTGGTAATGCTTCTTCAGTAATCATATCTCCAACTAAAACCACCCAAAAATCATAAGACAATTCTTTAGACAATTCTCTAATTTCTCTTACCTCTTCAAAAAAGTTAGGACCTTCAGAGTTTGGTAAAAAATCTGAGGGTTGCCAAATTTTTTCAACAGGAATTAAGTATTTATCTATTAAGGCATCAATATCTTTTTCTAAAAAAGACATGACTTCTAATCTTACATTTTTTGATGACATAACGTTATATTTTTATGCTGTTTTTAATGGTAGTTTCTATGTGATTTAATAACGCTTCAGTAGAGTCAAAATCACTAGGTTTAACCGGTTTGTGTGCTGTAAATGTGATGTTATTTCCAATACCCATAGGGAATTTACCATAACGCAAATTTTTCCATGAATTATTGATAGTTACAGGAATAATAATTGCACTAGGCACATATTTTATTAGGGTTTCAAGACCTTTAGTATGGAATGGTTTAGGTTGTCCATCACGACTTCTGGTACCTTCCGGAAAAATAACAGCAGCACGATTAGTAGTTTCTATATAATCTGCAAATTTCCTAATAGCGACAATCGCTTGTCTAGGGTTTTTACGATCTATTAATACAGAGCCACCATGACGTAAATTGTAGGATACACTTGGCAGTCCTTTTCCTAATTCTTTTTTACTAACAAATTTAACATGGTGTTTTCTAAAATACCACATTAATGGAGGTATGTCTGCCATACTTTGATGGTTAGAGACAATTAAGACAGGTTGAGAATTGTCTAAAGGGTAAGGGTTTATAAATTTATGAGTGGATCCTAACAGGTTTACACATCGCATTAAGAAAAACTGAAGATAATCCACACTTTTTTTATGTGCTTTATAACCAAAAACATTAAAACAAATCCATTGTATTGGATGAAAAATAACTAATGTTAACCCAAAAAACAGGAAGTAAATAACAGATAAAGGATAGGCAATAATTTTTTTCATTTTATAATAAAAATTCTATCTATCAAAAATAGAAAAACCACGTTTAAAAAACGTGGTTTTTCTATAATACTTAGCTTAAGTTTTGCTTTGTAAAAGGCTTAGCAGTGCTCGTTATATGCATCAATAAGGTTTTCAGCAATTAATTCTGCTGGTCTTCCTTCAATATGATGACGCTCTAACATATGTACTAATTCTCCATCTTTAAATAAAGCCATACTTGGTGAACTTGGAGGAAAAGGTACCATGTGTGCTCTTGCTTGATCAACAGCCTCTTTATCAACACCTGCAAAAACCGTTACTATATGTGTAGGTTTTTTGTCATTTGCTAAACTCATTCTTGCTCCTGGTCTTGCATTTGCAGCTGCACAACCACAAACCGAATTAACAACCACTAAAGTTGTTCCTTCTTTTGCAATTGCAGTATTTACTGCTTCAGCTGTATGTAATTCTTCAAAACCTACGTTAGTTAAGTCCTCACGCATTGGTTTTACTAATTCTGCTGGATACATATTCTTGTAATTTTTTATTTATAAATCTATCTCATGCAAAGATAATCAAAAACCATGCAAATATTATTATGACGTTACCTTATAACACTTATGGTGTCATAAGGTCAGGCTATCGCTTCTCGCTCTCTGCGAGGAGCTCAGACAGACTGCTCAATTGCGAAGCAATCACGATTTCTTTAAAATAGGATGTATGAGTAATCCTTAACGCATTAAACTGCCAACAACAGTAACAAAAGCAATTTAAAGTATACTAACAAAGTAGTATATTTACTTTTTTAAAATTAGAATAAAATTTATGGCTGGATTAAAATGGATAGGTGCAACTTTAGGATGGACGTTAGGTGGTCCAATAGGAGCAATTATAGGGTTGGCAATTGGTAGTCTAGGAGATGCAATGTCTGAAAAAGGAAACCTTTTAGGAAATGGTAACCCAAACAAGCAGCAAAAAAGAGAACCAAATTATAGAACACAGCCTAATTACAGAACCCAACAGCAACGTCGTGCGCAAACAACGTCTGGAGATTTTGAGGTAAGTTTACTAATCTTAGCGTCTGTAATTATAAAAGCAGATGGTGTCCAAGACCAACGCGAATTGGATTTTGTGCGTAATAAATTTGTAGAGCTTTATGGAAAAGATCGTGCGAATAAAGCCTTTAGATTATTTAAAAATATAAGTAATCAAAACGTGTCTACAAGAGATGTTTGTAGGCAAATCCAACAAATGATGGACCATGCATCACGTTTGCAATTATTACACTTTTTATTCGGAATTGCAAAAGCAGATGGCATGGTTACCGATGATGAAGAGGATCAAATTAATAGAATTGCGAACTATTTAGGCATTAGTAGTCGCGATTATTCCAGTATAAAAGCTATGTTTTATAATAGTAGTGATAATGCTTATACTATTTTAGAAATAGACAAAACAGCTACAGTTGATCAAATTAAAAAGGCTTACCGTAATATGGCTAAAAAATACCATCCAGATCGTGTAGAGCACCTTGGAGAAGAGCATAGAAAAGGAGCAGAGGATAAGTTTAAACAAGTTCAAAAAGCTTACGAATTTTTACAAAAGGAGAGACGATTTTAATAAACTATAGGAGACCTTTTTATGTTTTGACCATTAAAGAATAAAGATATTTTATGAACGATAAAAAAATATTAGAATTCTTTAAAACAGGTCAACGCGATAAAGCGTTTAAACAACTGTATAGTTTATATCCTAGAATAGAAAAACTGGTTTTATCCAAAGGTGGAAAACAATCTGATGCACAAGATGTGTTTCAGGAAGCATTAATTATTCTTAATCGTAATTTAGAGCAGTCTAATTTTAAATTAACTGCTTCATTTTACACTTATTTGTATTCCGTATCTAGATTTGTATGGAAGGATATGCAATCCAAATTTACTACTCAAGAACTTCACGATTTAAAAGATAACGAAGTCTCAATATTTCAACATGTATTAGAAGAAAAAAAATATCGCTTTGCCGAGAACGCTTTTCGCGAATTAGGAGAACGATGTCAGCAGTTGTTACAACTGTTTTATGTACAAAAAATAACTTTTTCAGTCATTGCAACGATGATGCAGTTTAAGTCAGAAAAAGTGGCTAAAAACCAAAAGTACAAGTGCTTAAAAAAAGCGAAGGACATCTATCAAAATAATACCCAATCTTAATTCGGAACTATCATGGAAAAGCATATCTCGCAAATAGAACTAATCAACCAATACATAGACAAGCAATTGTCTGCAACTGAAAGGTTAAATTTTGATAATCAATTAGAATCTAACCCAGAGTTTAACACAATTTACCAAGAGCAACTAATTTTTATTGAAGGCTTAAAACGCATACAGCTTAAAGCTGAAATTGCATCTGCTAAGCGTAGTTATATTAAGACAAAGTGGCTTAAAGTTTCAGGTTTAGTTATAGTGACCTTAGGGCTGTTGCTTATGTGCTATTATTTGTTTTTTAATCAATCAAATGGTGAGAATCAAAAGGAGTCTTTTCAAAATGAAAAACGTATTGGAACAGAAACTTCAGTAAAATTAACGGACTCTTCAAAACACAAATTTGTTGTTATTAAAAAAATTACAAAATCAATCGAAAATATAGAACAGACAAATGTTAATGGAGGAATTACTATTATTCAAGACACTATTTTAATAGAGAATTTAGGTTATTTCTCTAAAACAGAATTTGATAGTAAATTCCCAAAATTAGCAAAACTAAAACCAGTTAATGATACTTTAGTAATTAATGAAACGGTAGCGTATCAAAAAACAGTTTCAGAAGTAAAATCAACAAAAGGACACAAGGAAAATACAGTTTCGGTTAAAGAAGGTGTTGTGGTTTCAAAAACATCTAAAAACACAAGCAAAAGCCTTATTTCGTTTTATAATTCAGTAAAAAAAGCACCACAAATTATAGAAATTAATACAGAAAGAGAAACGACTCTAACCTGTAAAGAAGGTACAGTTTTAAACATTCCAGCAAAATGTTTTATTGATGCAAACGGGAAATTAGCTAGAGGAAAGGTTAATATAGAAGTTACAGAGTTTTATAAATTGTCAGATATGTTATTGGCTAATTTAACCACAAAATCTGATGGCAACCAATTGGAAACCGGAGGAATGCTGTTTATAAAAGCATTAAAAGATAATAAACAATTACAGTTAAAACCTGGAAGTAATATTGAATATGTATTCTCTTCACGTGGAAGTAAGAAAAAAGATATGCAGCTTTTTTTAGGTGAAGAAATTAAAGATGGCGTTAATTGGACTTTAGATAATATCACACACAAAAGTAATGCTGTTTTAACTTCTACTGAAATGGTTTTAATTGAAGAAGAAGACGTGGAAGTACCGATTCAATATGTAGAAGAAGTTCCTGTGTTTCCTGGTTGTGAAAATGGTACAAACACAGCGAAAAAACAATGTTTTGATCAAGCACTTTCAAAACTAATATCTAAAAATTTTAATACTAGTATCGCTGAAGATTTAAACCTAATTGGAAAACATAAGATTTTAACATCGTTTAAAATTGATAAAGAAGGAGAGGTTGTTGATATTCAAGTTTTTGCAGCGCATACCTTATTGGCTAAAGAGGCTATTAGAGTTTTAAAATTAATACCAAAACTAAAGCCAGGTAAGCAACGTGATTATACTGTAATTGTACCTTATAGCTTGCCAATTAATTTTAGTCTTGGAGGTAGTACAAAAAACAACCCAAATCTAATTACTGTAAAGGATAAAACATCTTTTGAGAAAAAATTTGAGGAGCGATTACAAAACAAAGATTCCACGACCACAGGATTAGTTGGTACTGTAACAGCTAACGATGTGTCTAGATATGCTTTTTATGGTTCAAAATTAGGTTGGATTAATTGTGATCGTTTTATAAGAAGCACCAAAAACGCAGTAAAATTTAAACTTAAAATTAAAGATGCTAATGGTGCAGATGTCAAGATGGTATTTAAATCTTTAAACTCGATTTTACCAAGTAGAAGCGTTGGTGATAGTTATGATTTTGGAACAGTAACAGCAAATGAAGCAGTTATTTTAGTCGCTATTAAAAAGGTTGATGATAGATTGTTTTTAGGGCTTAAAGAGGCTAAAGTTGAAGCGGTTTCAGAGTTAGACATAGACTTTAAAGAAGTGAGTCTAGACCAATTAAAAACAGAATTACGAAATTTAAATAAGGATTTTAATTAACCTCTAAACAAAAAGAAATCGTCCTTCATATCTTCTATCTGCGCATCTTTATTAGTGATAATATAATCAATTGCTTTGGAGGTAAAGGTGTCTCCCTTTTTAGTCAATGATACAATATCATTATTAACAACAATCATATTATTTTTAAGAGCCAATTCTAATACAGTTTTGGCTCTTACTTTTTGCCAATTTATGTGTTCTCTTAAATGATTTACGTGACGTTCTTCAACCTCATTATGGTTTTTTAAATGCAGTAAAAAGGTTAATAGGCTAACTTCTGTACGTTGTTGTTTTTCGCGATACATAACAGCTATTACACCTTTGCTTGGAGCAAATAAGTACACAGCTAAAAATATTAAACCTAACATTGTGGTAATAGATCCTGCAATGGATGCGTCTAACAAATGCGCCAACCAGTAACCTGAAATGGCACTAAATATTCCAAAAAACATAGCTAAAGCTAGCATCTTTTTTAGATTGGTAGTTAGTAAATAAGCGGTTGCAGCAGGCGCAATCATTAATGCTACAACTAAAATGGCTCCAACAGCATCAAAAGCACCAACGGTTGTTACGGAAGACACTGTCATTAATCCATAATGAATAATAGCAGGAGAGAAGCCTAATGACGCAGCTAAACCTTTGTCAAACGTACTTACTTTTAATTCTTTAAAAAAGGCAATCAAAAGCGTAATTGTAATTAGTAATATTATGCCAATAATCCACAACGATTTTGGGCCAATATCAACACCAGAAACGATTAGCCTATCAAAAGGAGCCAATGCTAATTCGCCTACCAAAACAGCATCAACATCTAAGTGGACATCGTTAGCATTTTTAGCAATTAAAATAACACCAATACTAAATAATGCAGGAAACACTAAGCCTATTGCTGTATCCTCCTTTACTAAACCTGTTTTTTGAATATATTCTACTAATACCACTGTGATTACACCTGTTAATGCTGCCAATACAATTAATAATGGCGAATTTAAATCTTGCGTAATAAAAAAACCGACTACAATTCCTGGTAAGATGGAATGGCTTATGGCATCGCTTATCATTGCCATTTTGCGTAGCACTAAAAAGGTACCAGGAATAGCACATGCAATTGTGACTAAACTAGCAATTAATTGTATTTCTATTTGAGCACTATTCATCTTCAGTCGTTTGTTTAGTGTATAAGTTGGCTGCAGTTTTAAAACCTGCTTCTGTTAAGCTCCACATATTTCCATCTAGAGTTACGTAATTTTTTTCTACTAGCTTTTGAAGTGTTTTACGTGTAAATCCTTGAAAGTTATTAAGGAGCTTTATAGTATGTGGATGCGAAATATTTTCGTGTGTTTCAGCAATATGATACATAAATGCTAAGGTTTTATGAAGCTCTAAATCGCGTCTGTTTTTTATAAATCTAATTTGTTTGAATAATAAGCCTCGACTTGGAGAAAATACGAACGAGAATACTACAAAAATTGAAGCTACTAATACAATGACTGGTCCTGTAGATAGATTGGTTTGACTAGCACTTATTGCTGTTCCAAAAACTCCAGAAAAGGCTCCAAATATAGCTGCTAGAAGCACCATTTTTGACAAGCTATTAGTCCATTGTCTTGCTGCTGCTGCAGGAGCTAGTAACATAGCGCTCATTAAAACAACACCAACTGTTTGTAGTCCTAAAACTATAGCTAAAACTATAAAACTGGTAATTAAAATATCGATGACTTTAGTGTTAAAGCCTAAGGTTTTAGTGTAATCAGCATCAAAGAGCAAGATTTTAAATTCTTTCCAAAATAGTAACAATACAAATAAGCATAATCCTGTAACTATTGCCATTAGCCAAACATCGCTTTCTACCAAAGTAGCTGCTTGACCAAATAAATATTTATCCAAACCTGCTTGATTAGCATTGGGTTGTTTTTGAATAAAAGTCAGTAATAACATACCAAACCCGAAAAAAAGCGATAATATTAATCCTAAAGCAGTATCGCTTTTTAAATGTGTTTTTTTGACGATACCTCTAATCCAAAAGGTTCCAATTAATCCGCTTACTAAGGCTCCTAAAAGTAAAGTATTACTGTCTTTTGCACCTGTAATTAAAAATGCAATTGCAATTCCTGGTAAGGCAGCATGTGATATAGCATCTCCAAGTAAACTTTGTTTTCTAAGCACAGCAAAACTACCTAACATACCAGTGACTGCACCTAAAATTGCTGTTCCAAGTGTAATGGTTCGTAGTGTGTAGTCGCTAAAGACTAAAGAAAAATATTCTTGTAAATCCATTATTCTTGAATACTTACTTTATAATTAATACCATACGTCTTGGTTAAATTATCATCATTAAAGATGTCTTTAACAGGACCTGTTGCTATTTTCTTTACATTTAAAAAAGTAACCCAATCAAAATATTCCGGAACGGTTTGTAAATCATGATGCACTACGATAACTGTTTTGCCTGCTTTACGTAATTCTTTTAAAATATTAATAATAGCTATTTCTGTGGTTGCATCAACACCTTGAAAAGGTTCGTCCATAAAATAAATAGATGCATTTTGTACTAATGCTCTAGCTAAAAAGATGCGTTGTTGTTGTCCGCCAGATAATTGGCTAATTTGTCTGCTTTTAAATGGTAACATGCCTACTTTTTCTAAAGCTTCTAAGGCTGCTTTTTTTTGTTTTTGTCCTGGTCGTTTGATCCATCCTAAACTACCATAAGTTCCCATGGTTACAACATCTAAAGCAGTCGTTGGAAAATCCCAATCTACACTTCCTTTTTGTGGTACGTAAGCGACTAGCTTGCGTTGCTTGCTATAGGGTTTGCCATAAATAGTGACGCTTCCAGCTATAGGTTTTAATATACCTAAGATAGATTTGATTAGTGTTGATTTACCAGCTCCATTTGGTCCAACAATAGCCATAAGGACACCTTCTGGGATTTCTAAATCAATATCCCAAAGTACAGGTTTGTAGTTGTATGCTACTGTTAGGTCATCTACTTTTACTGCTATTTGTTTACTCATAATAAATTATTTACTTTGATCATGATGTTTTGGTTTAATAAACTTTCTAACTAAAGTGAAGAGCGTGTAAATAATCGAAAAAATAAATGAATAAATAATTAGCAATTTTAAGCTTACTAAGATTATCGGTTTAATTTTTTTCTCTATTGTTAAGTTAATGCCGAAAATTCCACTTAATTCCATTTCTACACCTAAAAGAGCACTAAAAGGTGTGCTTATTAATTCTCCTTTTTTGTTAAACAATAAATACGTTGGATAGCTATTAATATTCAAGCGTTTTATATAATCTTTACCAAATTTATTATGTGAAAATGTCCAATTTGGATTGTCTGCTATTAAAAAATTCCATCGTCCTTTTTTTTCTAATAGTAATTGTTGAGTCAGAGTTTCTTCATCAAAAGTCACACTGAGTATCACTAAATCCTCAGGGTATTTTTCAAGTAGACTTGGAAAGTTTTTCATGTCATTTAAACATGGTGTGCATCCCGAAAACCAAAAATCTAGTAATACAACTTTTCCTTTGTAATCATCTATAGTTTTAAATTCACCAAAATGGTTTTTTAATGAAATATCTCGTAAATTTATATTTTTATCATAATTGCTACTATGCAGTTTAATAAATAAAAATAGTAAAACTATAGTATAGAATGGAATTAACCATAACAAGTATTGTTTTACAAATTTCATAGTTTTATTTATTTCAGTGCATCAATTATAGTATTGACATTGTATTCAAACATGCCAATATAAGTGCCTTCAGTGGTTCCTGCGCTTCCTAAAGCATCAGAATATAATGTACCTCCAATTTGTACATCATGTCCTTTAGCGTTTACTGCTTTTTGTAGCGCTTCAATAGTGCGTTTTGGTACTGAGCTTTCAACAAAAACTGCTTTAAGTTGTTTTTCAATTATAAAATTAGCTAAATTTTGAACATCTTTTACTCCAGCTTCAGTTGCTGTAGATAAACCTTGTAAGCCTACGACTTCAAATCCGTAGTTTTTTCCAAAATAATTAAAAGCATCATGTGCTGTTACTAATATGCGTTTGTCTTTTGGAAGTGTTTCAATTTTTGCTGTAATTGTTTTTTGTAATGCATTTAACTTTGCTAAATATTCTGTTTCATTTGCTTTATAGTATTTAGCATTTTTTGCGTCCTTTTCAATTAAAACAGCAGTAACTTTTTGGGTAAATTGCTTAAAGTACTCAATGTTAAACCAAACGTGTGGATCGTAATTAGAAGCAAAATAATCTGATCCAATTAGGGTTGATTTATCTATTTCTTCCCCTAAAGCAATTGGTGTTTTTGTGCTGCTTCCCATTTTTTCAAAGACCTCGACAAGTTTTCCTTCTAGGTGTAAACCATTATAAAAAATAACATCTGCATTAACTAATTTGGTTACATCACCTTCGCTTGCTTTATACAAATGAGGATCTACACCACTTCCCATTAAACCGTTAATATTAATACTGTCTTTACCAATGTTTTTTACTAAATCAGTTATCATTGTGGTTGTGGTGACAACGTTTAGTTTACCGTTTTCTTTTTTGTTTGTATTGCAACTTGATAGTGTTGCATAAACTAAAAGTATAAATAAAAGTTTTTTCATGTTATTTTTTGGTTTTTGATGGTATTCTAAAGCTAACACCTGAACTTAATAATAGATCTTGTCCTTTAGTAATGCTTGTTCCAATTGTTGCATCTAATTGTAAATTATTATTTATTAAATAAGTTAGTCCAGCATCCCAAAGATGATTTGCTTTGTTGTTTTCTGGTAAATCACCATAAAGTTCTGCGTAAGCACTTAATTTTTCTGTAATGCCTTGTCCAAAAGCAATAGTGTATACGTATGAGGCTTCAGAAGAATCACTTCCCCAATAAGCTCCTAAATTATAGGATACATTGGTATTGTTACTTAAAGTGTGGGAAAATGCAAACCTAAAGTCAATGCTTGTTGTTTCTGGTTTATAATCTGTACTTGCTGTTACTGGTAGGTATAGGTGACCCAAGAGGCCAATTTCTGGTAATAGTCCCTTTTCTTTAGCAATACTAGTTTTGATTCCTAATAATAAAGGCGAAAAACCACTTGTAATATTATCTAGTTTAGTACTGTTTATAGTTGTTAACCCTTCTGTAAAGTCCCATCCTAAACGTAATTCTACATTATCTAATACGCCATAACGCACTAATGTTGTATTATATGTGTAATTTTCTGTTTGGATGTTATTCTCTTTAAAAGTATTGTAAAAAGCTCCAGTTTCAATCTGAATAAACCGTTTTGGAATCACATTTGGTGATTCTGTTTGATCTGGTCTATCTGTTATTAATGGTTGTGATTGGATATTTTCTTGAGCTAAAGCTGAAATAGATAGTACAAAACCTGTTATCACTGAAGCTATGGGTGTTTTAGTTAGTTTCATTAACGTAAATAATTTTTGTAAAATCTTGATTTAATAAAATTGTATTATTATTTATTGTTATTTGTGTCATTTTGTTTTTGCTAAACTGTTTAATTACAGTTAGCTGGTTTCCGTATTTTAAACCGTTAATCGCACAAAAATCAAAAAATTCTTTGTCGTCACTCATTAATCTAGCAATGACATAGGTTTTATTTTCTTTAGTTTTTGAAAGTAAAATAGAGGTGTCTTTTGTTGTGATTTCGCCATTTTGGTTTGGAATAGGATCACCATGAGGATCAAATTTTGGATTACCCAAAAAGGCACTGATTGTATTTGCTAAAAAGTCTGAAGTTTCGTGTTCAAGTAGTTCTGCTTCACGATGTATTTCATGTAAAGACATATCAAAGGTTTTGTGAAGGAAAGCTTCCCAAAGTCTATGCTTTCTTATCACTTTAAGTGCTAATTTCTTTCCTTCGTCAGTTAGCTCTAAAGCTTTGTATTTTTGATAGTTTACTAAGTTTTTAGTGGCTAAACTTTTTGCCATATCTGTTGCTGCTGCATTTGATATGCCAAGAAGTTTTGCAATGTTGCCAGGTTTGGTGTCTGTGATATCGTTGATTTTACTTTTGTAGATTGCTTTTACAAAATTTTCTGTTGCTACTGACATTTACTATTGCTTTAATAAATTTTTAAGGTTACTTAAATATTATTCAAATGTAGCTAAAATTTTGTAATTGAATTAACCATAACACGACAAATTTATTTTGAAAATAAAAAGTAACAATTTAATATCTCTTGTTGATAGATATAAGTTGTTGTATTAAAGCGTTTTATAGTTTTTTGTTTAAATCGAAACTTAAAATTAATGAATAACTGACATGCTTTTTAAGGGAATCCTGTTTGTGGTGTAGAGTAAAATGGATAGATAAATCACAAACCTTTTGTGCAACTTGTATCTAGTAGGACTAGACACTAAGTTTGAAATAGGACTAGTAAAAGAGGCAAATGATTAAGATGAAGTTACTAAAGTAATAGGTGTTATTTTTTGAAGACTCCAAAATAGGCTAGCAAGATTTTAATAGTATCAATTAAATTATTGATACAATCATGAAAATATTAGAAGTAGTAACGTTGCTTTTTATTATAGAATACTTTAATACAAGTAGTGTATTAAGTCTATGGATTGGAAACTTTTAATGACAACCACAGTCGTCAGTTCCACATGCTTTTTTTGATTTCGTTTTAACGAAATATTTTTTGTAAAGAAAAAACAAAGCAAATCCTAGCGTGATAAATACCAGTATGTTTTGGATAATTGCGTTCATAATTTTATTTTAAAAATTGATAAGCTATTAAAGCCGAAATATAGGCAATTGCTGTCATGATTATTAATTGCAATGTAGGCCATTTCCACGTATTAGTTTCTTTTTTAACCACAGCTAATGTGCTCATACATTGCATTGCAAAAGCATAAAAAAGTAGTAATGAAATACCAGAGGCAAAATTAAATAAAGGACCTCCTAAAATTGGATTGACTTCTCCAGCCATTCGGTTTTTAATAGTGTCTTCATCATCGTTACCAACACTATAAATGGTTGCCAAAGTACCTACAAAAACTTCTCTTGCAGCAAAACTACTTACTATTGCAATTCCTATTTTCCAATCGTAACCTAATGGTCTTATTACAGGTTCAATAGCGTGTCCAGCAATACCAATAAAGGAATGTTCTAGTTTATGTGACGCTATTTTTTGTCCTAATTCTTCCTCGTTTAAATTTTGTGAAGCATACTCTGTAGTGACAATATTTTCGGCATTATTAAATTGTTCTCCAGGACCATAAGAAGCTAAAAACCAAAGTATGATTGAGATGGCTAGTATTATTTTTCCTGCTCCAAAGACAAACGATTTTGTTTTTTCTAAAACTGTAAGCGCAACGTTTTTAAATAAAGGTAATTTATAGTTTGGCATTTCTACCACAAAAAACGTTTTACTTTTAATTTTTAAAACTTTATTTAAGATGTAAGCAGAAACTACTGCAGCTCCAAAGCCTAAAAGGTATAATAGCATTAAGGTTAAAGCTTGGTAACTTAACCCTAGAAAACGTCCTTCTGGAATTACTAATGCTATAATAATTAAGTATACTGGCAATCTTGCAGAGCATGTTGTAAAAGGCGTTACTAATATGGTAATTAATCGTTCTTTCCAACTTTCAATATTTCTAGTTGCCATTATAGCAGGAATAGCACAAGCAGTTCCAGAAATTAAAGGCACAATACTTTTACCGCTTAATCCAAAACGTCGCATAATTCTGTCCATTAAAAACACGACACGACTCATGTAGCCGCTTTCTTCAAGAATTGAAATAAACAAGAATAAGAAGGCGATTTGAGGAATAAATATCACTATTCCACCTAAACCAGATATAATACCTTCGGCTAAAAGATTAGTAAAAGCACCTTCAGGTAATGCGTTTTTAACCCAATCGCTTAAATTAGCAAACAGTCCGTCAATAAAGTCCATTGGGACTGTTGACCAATCATAAATGGCTTGAAAAATTGTTAGTAGTATAAAAAAGAAAATGACATAACCCCAAACTTTGTGTGTTAGTATACGATCAAATTTAGTGCGTAAATCCTTTGCTTGACTAGCATCAATAGTTTGTCCTTTTTTAAGCGTATTGTTTATAAATTGGTAGCGCTTAATGGTTTCTTTTTGTTGTAATCGTTTTAAGTCGCTTTTAGATTTAGTTTTAAAACTAGCAATAGCCTCGACTTCATTACGGTCCATTTTACCAAAATTGACATCTTGGGTAATTACTAACCATAACTTATACAGTAATTGGTTAGGGAAGGCTTTTCTTAATTTGTCAAAATACTCTTTATCAATTTCTGACGCATTTAAGCAAGGCGTAGTTGATAGTTCTTTATAATTAGAAATTAACTGTTTTAAGCTCTCAATACCTTCATTTTTTCTGGTGCTTATAACCGCAATCTTAGTTTTAAGTTCTTGTTCTAGATGCTCTATGTCTAAAGAAATTCCTTTGTATTTCATTCTGTCAGCCATATTGATGACTAGGATGGTAGGGATTTCTAGATCTTTTATTTGTGTAAAAAGTAGTAGGTTTCGTTTTAAGTTTTCAACATCACTTACAACTACTGCAACATCGGGAAAATCTTTATCGTTTTTATTAAGTAAAAGCTCGATAACCACATTTTCGTCTAAAGACGATGCATTTAAACTGTAGGTACCTGGAAGATCAATGATGTGCGCTTTAACACCTCTAGGTAATTTGCAAATCCCTTCTTTTTTCTCAACGGTTATTCCAGGATAGTTTCCTACCTTTTGGTTTAAACCTGTTAAGGCATTAAAAACAGATGTTTTTCCGGTATTTGGGTTACCAATTAAGGCAATGTTAATTTGCTTACTCATTAAACTTCTTTTTCGATAATGATATGAATAGCGGTTTCTTTTCTAATAGCTAAATGACTTCCGTTTATGTTAAGGTATAGTGGGTCTGCAAAAGGAGCCACCTGAACCAGCTCGACACTATTGCCTGGTAAACAACCCATTTCTAGGAGTTTTAATGGTATCAAATGTGAAGACACGTCTATAATTATAGCGCGTTCTCCTCTTTTTAATGTGTCTAATGTGTGGTTCAAGCTTATTTAGATTGATTTTAAAGAAGCAAAAGTATGGCAAAATTTCAGCTTAAAAAAATTGAAAGCCAAAAACTACTCTTCGTATTCCTTTTTTAACTTTTTAATATCGTTTAATAGTGTGGTAATATCTTCGGTTTTGGTACCATCATAATAACCTCTAATTTGACCTTTCTTGTCAATAAGCATAAAGTTTTCAGTATGGACCATACCATAATCATCAGGCATTCCGTCGTCTTTTACAGCTAAATAGCTTTTTCTAGCTAGTCTGTAAATTTCACCTTTATCTCCAGTTACTAAGTTCCATTTTTTATCGTTAACTCCTTTTTTAATAGCATATTTTTTTAGCTGCTCAACAGTATCAATATCTGGAGTTACGGAGTGGGATAGTAGCATAACTTCATCATCATTCATAATCTCTTTCTGGATTTTTTCCATATTGTCAGTCATTATTGGACAAATGGTTTGACAAGTAGTAAAAAAGAAATCGGCTACGTAAATTTTATCCTTATAGTCTGCTTGAGTAATTGTTTTACCGTTTTGATTGGTTAAACTAAAGTCGGCTATTTTATGATAATTAATTTGATGTTGGATTGTGCTATCAACCAATTCTGAATTAACCATTGCTGGTTGATAAATTGGTAAAGGTTTGTCTACTTTTAGAATATTGTAAAAAATAGAAATTATTATTATTGAAATTATACCAAAAACAATAGCAAACAACTTATAATCCTTGAAAAAAGAAAGCATCTTGTAGGTTTTAATTTTATTATGCAAAAATACGATGAAAAGTTTAGCAAGTCTTATGATATTACTCATAAAATTTGTTAATTCTTAAAAGCATTAAAGCTATTACTTTTTAAACTAAGTGTAAATACTTACTTTTGGCGATTATTAAAAAGAATAGAAACACTACATGGAGTTTATTATAAAAATTGGACAGTTTTTGTTAAGTCTGTCATTATTAATTGTTTTACATGAATTAGGACATTTTATTCCTGCTAAATTATTTAAAACAAGGGTTGAAAAATTCTACTTATTTTTTGATGTAAAATACTCGTTATTTAAAAAGAAAATTGGTGAAACCGTATACGGAATTGGTTGGTTACCTTTAGGAGGTTACGTTAAGATTGCAGGAATGATTGATGAAAGTATGGATAAAGAGCAAATGGCTTTACCACCTCAACCATGGGAATTTAGATCTAAACCAGCTTGGCAACGATTAATTATTATGTTAGGTGGTGTTTTTGTAAACTTTGTTTTGGCATTAGTTATTTACATTTTAGGATCTTTTGCTTATGGAGATACAGATATAGCTGCCTCTAGTATTAAAGGTGGTTTTTTAATTGAAAATCCATTATTAACAGATTTAGGCTTTAAAACAGGTGATCAAATTATAAAAGTTGATGATGTAAAAATTATTAATAGATCAGATATTAGCAAAAATATTATTGGAGCCAATAGCGTAACCTATGAAAGAAATGGAGTGGTAAACACCGTTACTCTTCCAGTAGACTTTTTAGGTCAATTATCTTCAAGCAAGGATAGAAGCTTGTTTGGTATGCGTAAACCTTTTATTGTCAATAAAGTTTTAGATACATCTTTAAACAAAAATGTAGATCTTAAAACGGGTGACATCATGTATGCTTTAAATGGTCAGCCAGCAGAATTTTATGATCAAATAGAGCCTGTGTTAGAAGCCTCTAAAGGTCAAACAGTAGTTGCTGTATTTAAAAGAGGAAACACCACAGTGCAAAGAGAGTTAATTGTAGACGATAAAGGTAAATTAGATATAATCACGTCTGCAAGTCCTAAAGAGTTAGAGGCTTTAGGATATTATGATATTGTTAGAAAAGACTATGGTTTTATTGAAAGTTTTGGTGTAGGAGCAACAAAATTTAAAAGTCAAATAGTATCTTACTTTGGGCAATTAAAAGCAATTTTTAATCCAAGTACAGGAGCCTATAAGGGTGTAGGTGGCTTTAAAGCTATTTACGATGTGTTTCCAAGTACATGGAGTTGGCCAGACTTTTGGGGTTTAACTGCATTTTTATCAATTATGTTAGGTGTGCTTAATTTACTTCCAATTCCAGCTTTAGATGGTGGACATGTTATGTTTTTATTATACGAAATGATCTCTGGACGTAAGCCAAGTGAAAAGTTTTTAGAGAAAGCACAGCTAGTTGGATTCTTCATTTTGATTGCTTTAGTGCTGTTTGCAAACGGTAATGATATCTTTAAAGCAATATTTAATTAAAAAAAATTAATTTTTGTTTTGCAGAAGTCAAAAAACGTTTTATATTTGCACTCGCAATAGCGAAAAACACTCCTCCTTAGCTCAGTTGGTTAGAGCATCTGACTGTTAATCAGAGGGTCCTTAGTTCGAGCCTAAGAGGAGGAGCAAGTTATAAATCCGATACAGAAATGTATCGGATTTTTTTGTTTATAGTGTTGATTTAGATTGCTCTAGCGTTATTGATTAAAGCTAATTAATAGAAGTGTTTAGAATGCTAAAGTAGAAGACATAAAAAAAAGCCACTATAATTAGTGGCTTTTT
>Ga0209292_1003147_pt1 | contig 18307 bp, 13 predicted proteins | sample GOMGulsemesocosm_2_FD_184634 | JGI IMG/M metagenome (GOLD analysis project Ga0209292, IMG submission 184634) | Methane-oxidizing microbial communities from mesocosms in the Gulf of Mexico - GOM9C Gulf of Mexico (SPAdes) (version 2) | ecosystem: Environmental > Aquatic > Marine > Cold seeps... | reverse complement strand
TTGTGACTTATGACTTATGACTTATGACTTGTGACTTGTGACTTGTGACTTGTGACTTGTGACTTGTGACTTGTGACTTGTGACTTGTGACTTTCTACCTTTCACTATCAACCTATGGCTCAAGCGAGTTCTCTTCACTCCACTGCTGATATTGCTGGCTATCAAGTTGCACAGCGAGTAGTTCTTGAGCACTCATCGGCTGGTAGAAGAAATTACCCTGAATGTAATCGCACTCGTATTCAAGCAAATAATCAAGTTGCTGACTATTTTCAACTCCCTCACCCACCACATACAGATTTAAAGAGTGTGCTAACTTAATAATAGACTCGGTGATAGTGCGTCGGTCTCGGCTATTATCTAAATCGGCAATAAAGCTTCTATCCAACTTGATAGAATCCACCGACAATAACTGTAAATAACTTAAACTTGAGTAGCCCGTTCCAAAATCATCCAAACTAACCACCAATCCCAAAAGGTGTAACTTGTCTATCACCATCCTAGCAAGGTCTAGATTATCCAGCACCACACCCTCGGTAATTTCAATGCACAAATGTTGCGCAGCTCCGGGGTTTTTATCTAAGTTTCTAATTAATACCGGTAAAAAATTCGGGGAAAGGAAGTGAGCGGCTGAGATATTAATTGAAAGTCGCCCCAAACCCTTACTCTGCATCAGTTTTGGGATTTCATTCAGCACCATTTCGATGATCAATTCCCCCAGCTCTATAATTAACCCTGACTCTTCAGCAATGGGAATAAAATCCGCCGGAGACATCTGCCCTAACGTTGGGTGATTCCAACGCACCAGTGATTCAACCATTTTATGGGAGCCTTTTGCCAACTCAACAAAAGGCTGATACATCATATAGAAATCACGGTTTTTAATGGCACTATAAATATCTTGACCAATGCGTACCCTGACAGCCCGCTGATCGATAAGTTGCTGCTGGCAAACATAAAACTGACTGCCTTTAGATTTTTTAGCTTTTGCCTCGTACATCGCCAAGTCCGCATTGGACAATAACTCTCCACGGCTGTCACCATGATCTGGAAAAAGCGCGACCCCCATACTTATTTTTGCGTACAAATTATTAGATTTGTACTTTAGAGGCGTCTCAAGCGCCTTAACAATGTCCCGACAGCGTATCACTAGATCTGGCGTTTCTTGAATATTGTTCAACACTATCGCAAATTCATCACCGCCTAATCGAGAGACCAGATCATCACTTTGAATACTGCTACTTAATGCATCTGCGACATACCGTAACAGATTATCACCAGCGACATGTCCAAGAGTATCGTTGACCAATTTAAAATCATTCAAATCTATCAACAACACGGCTAAAATAAGATCTCGCTCTTTTGCCTGCTCGATAAGTGCATCTAATTGTTGGGTAAACAGCTCCCTGTTGGCAATTTTAGTCAAATGATCGTAATGTGCCATCTGCTGCACCATTTTTGCATTTTCTACTCGTTCATCAATATCACTAAAAGACCCCGCTATTCGGGTTAACTCTCCCTCATCTCCCCATTCTGCTTGCCCCACTATCCAAAACCACTTGTAATAACCACTCGCGGTCTGCACTCTACACTCTACATCAAGCACATGGCCGCGCTTGAGGTGCTTGATCACTTTAGTCCTTAAATACCGTTTATCTTGCGGGTGAACAAAAGATAAATCCTCAATACTTTGCATCAATTGGCCATGATTAAAGCCAAGTAAACTGAGTAAACGATCAGAAAAAAACCAGCTACCATCAGTGACATTTTTCTCCCAGATTCCCGCCGTCGATGCCAACATAGCCAATCGAAACCTATCATTGGATTTTTTGTTGATAGCGGACTGTTGCTCGGCTTTTTTCTTGGCCTCTTCCAGCGCAAAAGTGCGCTCTTTAACCCGTAAATCCAGTGCCTGATTACTTTTTTTCAAGGCTAAATTCACATGGTAAAGCTCTGAATTTTTGCGATTTAATATCGCTTCAGATGCTTTTCTAGATTCTATTTCACGCGTTATTCGCCTCTCTAACATCGCAATTTTGGCTGCTACTTCATCCATGAGTGCCCTCGTTTGGCTCTCTGACCATATCAAACGTCACATTTCTTTCACTAGTATCCACACCTGCCATCCGAGTAATCCGATTTAACTCATAGAAATAATACGCACAGCCGAGCAGAAAACCTGCTGCAAAAGTGGCTAATGGGCGGGCTGAACGATAGTGAAGCTGTATGTGATTTTCACTGAGCTGCTTAAAAGTAAAGTGCGGTAGTTGCGCGTTTGGATAAAGCTTGCCAACTTCGAGATGAATATAGCGGTCAATTTTACTTAACAAATCAAAGGAATCGCTTATATTCGTCAGTATTTGCGGGTGTGACTCAATCAAATTAACCAAGAAGGCCTGGCCAAATTCGCTCACTAGCACTGTGACAGGGGCATCCACTAATTCACTTAACTGGCTGATTATTATGAACAACTCAGAATGATCATAACTGCCTACTGCCGTATAAATCCCACCTGAGGGTAATTGATCATTTTCCATTAACTTATCAACAACTTCATAACCGTATTTTTTCTCGACTAATTCTAGCAGCTCAGTAAATATCATACCCAACATAGCTTAGCGCCTTTGTATAATCATTAGCTAAGGAAGTAGCAACTAAATCCTCAGATGTTCCCTGTGCTTCTTATATGGAAAGTCTAAGCGGTCAATACCCATAAAGAGGGGCACACTGATCCGCACAAGAATGGACGCGAATGGCGAGTCCTTTGCAAGCGTTCTAACAAAGGAGTTGGCCGCTAAGAGATCCACCCTACGGGGCGTACAGGATAGTTCGTGCTCTTTGTTAATGGTTTTTGTAGGTCTAAGCCCGCCTGTAACCATTGCCTCAATCACAAACAATCCTGTACGCTAGGGGTGTCTGGGACTTGTTCGCTGCTTCCCTAAGCATAGCAGAGCTTACAAAAAAACCGTAAAGTCTCGCCAGTTAAATATCCTATTTAAAATATCGCATATGCTTGGCTGTTGCTCATTTGTTAGCTACCCTATGCTCCCCATTAAATACCACCGAACAGGATAAGAATGAGCGATAATTTCAAGTCACTAAGTCGACAGCTTTTTAAAATGACTTGGCCGATGTTAATTGGTTTACTGGCAATGATGAGTTATCAGCTGGTCGATAGTGCCTTCATCGGTCAATTGGGTGCTAAGCCCCTAGCAGTGGTTGGTTTTACTATTGCCATCTATCAATTAATTATCGGTATTCAAGTGGGCTTAGGGATTGCTGCGACAACGATAATCTCAACCGCAATTGGCGCAAAAAAATTCACCCATGCAAAAGAACTGGCCGGGTTAGTGGTTGGCACAGGTTTTTTTCTGATGCTTGTGGTTACTATCTTTCTTGGTATCAATCAAACACTGATCGTTAGCCTATTAGGGGCCAATGCCTCGCTACTGCCAATTGTTGCCGATTACTGGACCCCTTGGTTAATTAGCTGCTGGTTGGGTGCCATGCTCTATTTTGGCTACAGTATTTACAGAGCGCATGGTAAAACCTTTCTCCCGGGGATGATCATGGTGCTAACAAGTATAGTCAACGTAGTATTAGACCCACTCTTTATCTTCACCTTTGAGATGGGTATTGCCGGGGCCGCTTGGGCAACCGTGGTCGCTTTTAGTATTGGCTGTATCATTACTTATTACAATATATTAAAAAATAACATGATTAACCTTCCCCAGCATTTTATTGAAATTAAAACGGGGATAAAAAAACTTTTCTCATTTATGACTCCCTCCATGCTGTCTCAATTCGCACCGCCTATATCGGCGCTATTAGCCACCGCTTTAGTCTCAAGTTTTGGTGAAATAGTGATCGCTGCTTGGGGGTTGGGATACCGATTAGAGTTTTTCTCAATTATGATCGTTTTGGCACTGACGATGTCATTACCTGCGATGATAGGTAAGCTCAAAGGCAGTGGTGATTATGGCCAAATAGACCAACTTGTAAAAATGGCGGCAGGCTTTATTATCCTTTGGCAGTTGGCCATCGCCGTCATTTTATTGCTGAGCGCAGAGCCAATAGCTACACTACTGACCAATGACGCAAGTGTCTCTGCTATATTACAAGACTACTTTTGGTTTATGCCATTAAGTTATACTTCACTGGGCGTTTGCATGATCATGGTATCAGCCTGCAACGCCATAGGTAGGCCAGCACAAGCGCTGTTAATATCGCTCGTACGACTATTCATCTGCTACTTGCCTCTGCTGTGGATAGGCTCGCAAATGGCAGGCATTACCGGTCTATTTATCGGTGCAAGTCTCGGTAATCTTGTCGCAGGCATTATGAGCTGGTTTATGTACCAAAAAAGCATGCAAAAGCTGCGTTTTGAGCAGGCATAACGAAGTGAACAACAATTTAGTAAGTCTGGATCATTGCCAAGTCTGAATGCAACCGCTAAAACCACCGTTTGTTAAAGTTGAATGAGAACAATCATTTGATTCGAATACTCAATGGTCAACTGATAATTTTAGGTTTAACGAGTATCAGTGACTGATATACGCGTTGGCTACTTCGTGTTGAAGCCACACTTTTAGAAAACAGCCGCGCTCGAATTTTGATATTCTCGACCTCAGTCAACAATAACAGCCCGACAGTACGCACTTTGCAATCCTTGGGAAAGCTGTCTGTCCATATAAAAAGGCATCGCCAATCCATACATCCATCCAGCATTTTCAGCTTCGGTTAATGCTAACAATTCGCATTTCTTTGACTTTTTCCTATATTTTATGAGTTGCTTTAAAAATAAAAAATAGCTGCTAGCTTTAAATCTATAGATCGCAGTGGAACGAGAACCTGTTGTGTCCAGCCACCTCAATACCATTGATTTGAAACTCTATGTTCAGGTCTACACTATCGCTCATTATGCTGAACATATGAAAGCGTATGGCCACAAGCCGTATATGCGCTGTTAATTATTTCTAGGGATGACAATGTTACCAAACAATTCACTGCCCGTTTTTTACGATCAACAAGATGCGTTATTTAAAGTGCTCTCCAATATTTATCTTACTTTAAATGCCTCCCATTGCTTTATTGCCAATATTGAAGCTAAAAATACCGAGATCACTACCAGTTGTTATTTGAAACAGGGAAAACCCGCGGAAAACCTCAGCTTTCAACTACTCGGTTCCCCCTCGGAAATGTTATTGCACAGCGGTAAAAACAGCTGCCACTCAACCAGTATAAGACAGCATTTTCCCGATGATGAAATACTGCAAACACTCGATGTAACCGGCTATTTAGGAACATTGCTACGCAATAAAGACAATATTGTGATCGGTTTATTGGTGTGCCTATTTGACCACAAGTTAGACAACCCAGAGCAACATTTAAGCTGGATTACCCAGTACAGCGATGTGGTCTCTCGCGTATTTTGGCAAGAACAGTCCAACTTGAAAATTAAGCAGTTAGAAAAGCAGTTAGCTGAGACCGAGAAACTATCAAACATTGGCAGCTGGCAACTAATCTTGGCAGATAATGAATACCGATACAGTATTGAGATATCGCGTATATTCGAGCAACACAGCTGTACCGACAAACTTTCCCTGATGCAGATGTTAGATTATATCCACCCAGAGGATAGAGCGGCTTACGTGAGCAAATTGAGCGCACTTAAAAATGCAGAGATAGAAAAATTCGAAAACCTGCATCGCGTAAAATTAGATAATGGACGGATAAAATTTATCCTGGAGAAAACCAAGAGGAGCTATTCAAATAGCCATAAAGGCTATTATCTCGAGGGAAAAAGCCAAGACATTTCGTTGCTTTACCAGTTAAATACCAACAAGCGGCTGACTGATTATATTTTTGATCAAACCTCTGAAGCTGTCATGATCACTGACACGAGCAACAAAATCACCTACGTTAACAAAGCGCTGCTAAGAATTACCGGATACTCGCGATCAGAACTGATCAATCAAACGCCCAAAATACTCTCTTCAGGTCGACAGAGCCCTACTTTTTATCAAGAGATGTGGACAACCCTGCTCACTAAAGGCCAGTGGCGAGGCGAACTATACAATCGACGAAAAAACGGTCAAATTTACCCCGAAGAACTCTCTGTCAATGCCGTCAAAGACTCCGATGGCACTATTAGCCACTTTATCGCAATATTTAGAGATGTCACCCACTGGAAAAATACCGAGCGAGAACTGCGCTTTTATGCGGAGTGTGAACCGCTCACAGGACTTAATAATCGGCGTATTTTTAATGATAAACTAGAAAATACACTTGAAGAAAAACAACAAGATACCAATATTTCTGTGATTTTCATCGATTTAGATGACTTTAAATTAATCAACGATATCTACGGTCATGATATCGGCGATTCGCTGCTGAAGACTGTTGCCCTGCGGCTAAATAAGATCGTCTCTAACAGTGATACTCTGTGTCGCTATGGTGGCGATGAATTTACTTTGCTACTTACCGATACCAACTTGCAAAAAACCCAAATTGTACTCAAGCAAATTCAAGCGAGTTTAGAGTGCACTTTTAAACTAGATGAGCATCTAATTAACATCTCGGCCAGTATAGGCATTGCGATGCTCAGTGATACAGTTGCCAGTGCCAAGCAACTGTTACGTTACGCTAACCATGCGATGCGCTTTGCCAAAAGTAAAGGGCGCAACAACCTCTGTTTTCACAATGCTGATATGGAGCACAGTTACCAAAATAAACTGCAGTTGAAAGAGCGGCTAGAGCAGGCAATACAAGAGCAACAACTGCAGGTTTACTATCAACCTATCATGGATATCAAGCTCAATCGCATTGCAAAATTTGAAGCACTGGTGCGCTGGCCTGACGGTGAGGGAGGATTCATTTCCCCCGAAAAATTCATCCCCATCGCCGAAGAATTTGGTCTTATTCATCTGATCGGTGAGTTTGTTTGTCGACGTGCCTGTAATGATTTAAAAACAATTCATCAAGCAGGTTATCCCTACATCTGCATGTCGATTAATCGCTCCATTAAAGAATTTGTCCGCAATGAAGTTGAACATAACAAAATCACTTCGATCATCAAGAAATCAGGGATTCCCTACGAATCCATTGTCATTGAAATCACCGAATCCACCGCCATGTCTGAAAATTTCTATGCCAAGCAAGCCCTAACAGAGTTGCGCCGTACCGGTATCAAAATAGCCTTAGATGATTTCTGTACCGGTTACTCATCGCTCAATTATCTCGTCGATTATGAAATAGACTTTATCAAGATCGACCGCACTTTCACCAAAAAAATAAACAGTGACAATAAAAGTAAAATACTCACTGCCACGCTCCTAGTGCTGGCAGACAAACTGGGCATTGAAGTTATCGCAGAAGGCGTGGAAGATCTCCAGCAGTTGACATTTTTAAATGACAATCACTGCCAATTTATTCAAGGGTTCTACTTTAGCCCGGCACTGGACATCCAAAAATGTCTCAAATTACTCAGCCAACCCACTCAAACCGAGCTGTGCTAAAACAGTCAGCAGCTATTGTTAGATCAGTGACAGATCAGCAGGCAGGACTGTAATGTGATTTTTAGAGTTACATTAGGCACCGTTGCGACCCTCTAAGGTCAATTCCTCGCCGCTTACTGCGATCGAGCTCTACTGTGTCATGCGTTATATCTTTAGCTTTACCTAGTGAAGATGAGCCACAGCCAGTTAGCTTGGGATGGAGGAGTTGATTCTCGATACCCATAGTTGTGTAACCGCGTAGGCTGTACGGCTTTTTCACTGCCTCTTGTAGTGTTAATGAGATACAACATAATCACGCATTTTTAGTCGCAGTGACTACCACTAAAACCTTAGTTTAAGGTGGCTAAATATCCAAAGGGAGGTAGAGATGAATAATACTCGACATATAGCTTCTGTTGATAACGCTATAGGCCTGCTAATACAATTGCCGACACCCACCTTGCGCTGTCTAGATCTAGGGTCACTGACCCTTTTAGGTACAAATCCGCAGTGGTCATAAATAGCCAAGTACAAACACCGCTATGTAGATCTAAAACAAAAAATCACACAACAAACATCCCTATTAGTGATCTATATCAAGCTTTACGGGATTAAAGAATGACAGCTTGATCTTGTCGCTTTGCGGTTAAGGTTAGCCCGTTATAATTGCGAAATTAATGACATGCAGATACTAAGCATCACAATTGCACTCGATAATATGGCACTTTAAAAACATTTCAATAAGCGCTTTTACAACAGTAAAGTTGCTACTTAATGGATTTTTTTGTCTTATCAACCTTGGGTGCATAAGTTAATGCACAGTTTTGCATAAGCAAGTTGCAAATATAGCCGGATTTAAACTATGACCCATCAAAATATCGAAGTAGTACTCTCTCCATCAAAACAACTCGTTTCTATGACTGATACCCGCGGTAATATTACCTATGTCAATGATGAGTTTTGCCACATTTCTGGTTACTCTCGAGCAGAGTTAATGGGGCAGCCGCATAACCTTATTCGCCATAACGATATGCCAGCTGCCGCCTTTGCAGATTTATGGCAAAAACTAAAAAACCGACAACCCTGGCGAGGAATAGTTAAAAATCGCTGCAAAAATGGTGATTATTACTGGGTAGATGCCTACGTCACGCCACTGCTAACCAATGGAGAGGTAACCGGCTATCAATCTGTTAGAGTCTCTCCAAGTGAAGAGCAAAAGCAGCGCGCTCAACTGCTCTACCAACAAATCAATAGCGGTAAAAAAATACGCGACTTTTCCGCCAACCGACCTTTGAAGCACGCTTTGTCAGTACTGTTAATAGTTAGTTTCTGCTTAGCCATGTTTTATCTCACTCAGAGTTTAGTCGCGCTAACAGCTCCTTTACTGCTGCTCGGCTGCCTGCTTATTATTTATCGCGAAGAATTATGGACGCTACCCAACTACCTTTTAAAAATAAAAAAGGACATTGATAGCCCATCAAGATATGTATTTTGTGGTAAAGGTTTACGCAATATTGCGCAATACCGCCATGAACTCGCCTCTGCAAGATTGAGAACAGTATTAGGGCGCAGTAGTGACTATGGCACCAACCTTGTATCGCTCTCGGGTACCCTTGAAGAAGGTGCTAATAAGTCTTTATCTGGTCTGTTATTACAAAACCAACACTTAGATCAGCTCACTATCGCTATTAAGGATTTCAGCAGCTCTATTTTAGACATCAGTCAGAGCACGGTGAATTCTAACGCACTGGTAGTTGAAGTCAGTGATGTTTGTCTGGAAGCCATTGAAGTTATCAATACAGCAGAGCAAACCAGTTCTTCACTCGCTGTGGATGTGGAAAACACAGCCAACTCTGCCTCTACGCTGAATAAAGATGCCAACAAAATTTCCAGTATTATGTCCGAAATTCGCGGCATTGCCGATCAAACTAATTTATTGGCACTAAATGCCGCAATAGAAGCGGCGCGAGCCGGAGAGCAGGGAAGAGGCTTTGCTGTGGTCGCGGATGAAGTACGCACGCTTGCCAGCAGAACACAAAAAGCCACGCTTGAGATTCAAGAATCTGTGGTTACCCTGCAACAGACGCTCAGTGAATATGAAACCATGATGCGAAAAAACCAAACACAAGCCAAAGACTGTAGCATTCAAAGCGTTCTCGCCGCGAAGTTTATGGAAAAAGTGATGAACATGATGAGTAAAGTGAGTGACACATCAGTACACATTGCAGCCGCTACTGAACAGCAAAGCAGTGTCGCAGCACAGATAAGTAATAATATCAGTACTATCGACGGTATTTCTAAAGATAACACTTTGTGCGCAGAACAATTAAAGAGCAATGGCAGTGATGTCCAGGCAAGTGCAGATCTGATCCATAATCTGAATACCACTTTTCGATAAACAGCGATTAAGTGAGGCTTCAAATATACAGCCTCTCGGAAATAGAAATGCAATTAAACAATAGACCCACTGTGATGCACCACCCTAACGAATTGTTATTAAAAACGCTGAATATAGTGCAAAATAAGCTAGCTCCCAGCCACTGCTTTGTCGCCAAATATGACGCTGCCAACTCTCAAGTCACCACTGTCTGTTATTTAGAGCATGGCAAGTACAGCGATAATTTTAGCTACGAATTAACAGGTTCCCCCTGCTCTGAGCTGCTTGATATCGCTGAAAACTGCTGTTATGTGCAGCAAGTTCAAGAGCAATTCCCCGAAGGCTTAGTGCTAAAAGATAAAGGTGCGCAAGCTTATTTAGGGTCACTATTGCGCTGCGAGGACAATAAAGTTCTAGGTTTACTGGTATGCATGTTTGATCGGGAAATGGATAATTGGCAAAGCCACCTGCAGTGGGTCGCTGATTACAGTGATTTTATCGGTCGTATTTGCTGGTTTCAACAAGTGAATAACAGAATACAACAGTTGGAGAACCGGCTTGAAGAGGTTGAAAGAATATCAAATATAGGCACTTGGGGTTATGACTTTCTCAGTGATCACTATTGGGGCAGTGATGAAATTTACCGCATCTTTGATATTGACCCAGCCAGCCAAACGTTAGCCTTTGGACACTTAGAACAGTTTATGTCCCAAGACGACGTCAAGGTTTACCAAGAGACTTTAACGGCGATTAAAAAGGGCGAGATAGACAGTTATGAAATAATTCATCACGTTAAACTCAACAGTGGCCACAAAAAATATTTACTTGAAAAAGCGGTAGTCCAGTCAAAAGGGACTGCTAACAGTCATTACATCGAAGGTAAAACACAAGATATTACGCAACTCTATCAATTAAATACCCATAAAAAATTACAGGATTTTGTCTTCGAACACACCTCAGATGCGGTCATGATCACCAACAAATTTAATCGCATCATTTTTGTCAACAACGCCATGCTGAAGGTGACTGGCTACAGCCGCGCCGAGTTAATTGACCAAGATCCAAACATATTATCATCCAGCGAGCATCGTCCTCAATTTTATCAGGATATGTGGCAGACACTGAACACTACCGACCACTGGCGTGGGGAAGTCAATAACCGCAGAAAGAATGGTGAGACCTATCCAGAAGAGCTATCAATCAATATCGTTAGAGACGAAGAGGGCGAGATCAGTAATTATGTCGCCATCTTTAGAGATATTTCTCAATGGAAAAAACGCGAGGAAAAACTGCAATTTTACGCGCAGTACGAAGCATTGACAGGGCTAATCAATCGCCGCACTTTTCTAGAGCGTTTAAACAAGCACCTTGAGCGTGCTGAAAATGACAGCCAAATAGCGATACTGTTTATCGACTTAGACGATTTCAAATTAGTTAACGATATATATGGGCACGAAATTGGTGACTTGTTACTGAAAAAAGTGGCACAGCGTTTATCCGCCTCACTCAGTGATAAGCATTTACTCTGTCGCTATGGTGGCGATGAGTTCACCATTTTATTGAGCGATACAGATTTAATCAAAACTCAGCAGCTGGTGAATAAGATATTGCAAAGTTTTGAGAATTTTATAACCATCAATGAGCATGTCATTGATGCCACCGTTAGCATTGGTGTGGAGATATCTGCAGCTGCAAAAGGCAGTGCTAAGCTATTATTGCGCCATGCAAATTATGCGATGCGCCACGCTAAGAAAAATGGCCGCAATTGCTTTTCATATCACGATGTTCACCTGCAGAAAAAGTATCAGCGAAAGCTGGAGTTAAAAGAGCAATTAAAATCGGCCCTGCATGAACATAAACTGGAAGTTTACTATCAGCCTATCGTCGATATTAAACGCAACCGGGTAGCCAAACTTGAAGCGCTGATTCGCTGGCCTGATGGGCTGGGGAACTTTATCTCACCTGCAGAGTTTATTCCCATCGCCGAAGAATACGGCTTGATGCATAAAATAGGTGAGTTTGTCTGTAAAACGGCCTGTCAGGACATCCAGAAATTACACCAACTGGGTTATGACTATTTATGCATCAGCATAAACCGCTCAATAAAAGAGTTTGTCCGTGAGGATTTGGGCGAGAACTCAATAGCCGCAATTGTCGCTGCAGCAGGTATTCCCTACCACTGCATCATTGTAGAAATTACAGAATCAGTCGCAATGTCGGAAAACTTCTACGCGAAACAAGCACTGGCAGAACTGAGAAGTAAAGGCATTAAAATCGCATTAGATGATTTTTGTACGGGCTACTCTTCTCTGAATTACCTCATCGACTACGACATCGACATCATCAAGATAGATCGATCCTTTATCAATCAGATAGAGCAGGAACAAAAACACAAAATACTTACCACAACGGTATTGCAACTGGCTGAAAAACTGAAACTAGAAGTAGTGGCTGAAGGTGTTGAAAGAGATGCCCAATTAGCTTTCCTCAAGGAAAACAACTGCCAATTCATACAAGGATATTACTTCAGCCCAGCCTTGCCTATCGCCGAATGCATCAGTTTTTTGGACAAAGGTCTGTTAAACAACGGCTGAAAATCGCACTCTCTCACACACTGACAAAATTAAATGAAGATAGCGATGACAGACTGTCAAGCTCGATAAAACGACGCAACATAAACCGTACATTCTCAGTACCCCAGTTAGGGTGTTTACGCGTAATAGCTACGCTAAACATCCTGCTTTGTCTGCACACTCATAAAAAGCATATGACAGGCCAACGACTCGCTCTAAACCTCAGTCATTGGTTACCTTATCGACGGCTAAGGCTTTGTTCTAGTCTTCAGCCCAGCGCTATTAATTTATAGATACCCATATATACTGATACTTATTCCTATTGGTTCGGAGCTATCATGTTAACGAAAAGAGAGTTTTTGAAATATGCAACGGGTACTGCCTGTCTATCATTATTACCACAAAGTATATTTGCCGATGAAAGCCAAAAGCGTAGAACCGCAAAATACACGTTTAAATTCAGCTCACCTTATAAAACAGCTGATTACAAAACCACCCCACACGCTCACTTAGAGATCAAACAGCTAATAGAGCAGTACACCCAGAATAAAATTTATGTTGAGATTAGAGACAATGGACTGGATGGTATTGGCTCTTCGCTGGCCAATAGCGTCAGGTTTGGCGATACTAACTGCGCTTTGATTTCAGCCGCTAACCTATCCCCGAGAATTCCCGAGTTGGACATTTTAAACATCCCCTTTTGGTCAGCAAGTGCCGATCAGTACACTAAATTGTGCCGATCAGGCGTCTGGCAGAGACACGTCATCAGTAAATTTACCCGACACAATTATATTCCACTGTTGCACTATGTCGTCGGAGCGAGGACGGCAAGCACCACCAAAAAACACCCCAAGCACATAGTAAAACCGCAAGATTTTATCGATGTTAAATTTAGAATACCAGGTTCTAAAAGCCTGCAAGTATTTTATAAACTGACCCGTGCTCGGCCACAGTCTATACCTTGGCACTTAACCGCAAAAACAGCACGTGCGGGGAGGTTTGAAGCACTTGACCCCTCTATTGCCGGTCTCTATGCCGGCCCCGACAACCTGCGTCAAGAGATAGGCATTATCAGTGAGATTGAATCTGTTCATGACGGTTGGATAGCCATCGCTAATTTGGATTTTATTCATGCACTTGATAGCACAACAAAAACACAGTTTCTAGCGGCATGGGAGGCCATACAGCAGGCTCAGTTAATACAGTATGCTAAAGCCAAACAATTATGCTCCGCTGAGTTTGTAAAACTAGGTACAAAAATATACCAACCTACGCGCGCTGAAAAGAGCGATTTAGCGACAGCCTTTGGCCATGAGCGAGCAGAGTGGGACACCACCAAAAAACGCTTATTAGGCGAGGACGGAATGATTATTTTTGATGGTATGTATAAAGCTGCAAGAGGTTGACCCCCACCTTGCACAGCCGGCCTCACAGACGCTTGATACTGCTACGAACTCGCCAGAGTGATCATAAATGACAGAAAAAGCCCTAACTAAATCAGAGATTGAACTGGGCCGATGTGGTGCGTGGCGGTTCGCTAATGAGATGACAATTCAATCACTGATAGCAAACTTAAAAGAGCGGAGCTATTGGGCCCTGCTCCGCAGCTTCCAAAACTACTTCTAATACCCTTTTCATCGAGCGAGCGGTTCTGTTTAGCGCTATTAGAAAATTCCTTGCATCACAATCATGAGCACTCCTGCGATAATCCGGTAGCCAACATCTACCCAAATAGCATAACGACTCTTTTGACTAAAACCGCCCGCGGATGCCGCAAACAAAGCACAGCAAAGTATCGCTAGAATCGCAGTGATTAACGCGTCAACTTGCGCGGTAATCCCTATCACTAAACTTAAGCAAAAGAGTGCAAGTACTTGAGTGATCATCGCCATAGCGGGCATTTTATTGGCACTATCCAACTTAACACTTGAGCCACTCGCCCACTTTTCTCCGAACAATTTCGGAGAATACCAAAGCCAACCCAGCAAAAAAGGCACAACAGTACCTAGACCTATTGCCAACCAGTTTAACTGCGAAAAATTTTCCATATTATCTCCTTACCTCAGACCTTTATGCTGAGGTATCATCCTATCAATACTCGTAGTAACAGCCAGCAGTGTTTAATGGCTAGCAATAGCATCCGGCAGCAATACTTGTGCTAAATGCGACAAGATAGACTCCCATCCACCCTCGTGCGCGGCTTTTGCCGCTTCATCATAAAATTTAACTTGGCTGAGGGTTAATAACGTCGAATCACCTTCACTGTTAAAATTTAGCGTCACTTGCGAGCCTTCAATCGAATGTGCGGACTCCCAAGTAAACACAATGCACTGGTAAGGGTCAATTTTCAGATATTTGCCACCGTGCGGTAATTGCTGATCCCCCACCTGCATAAGGATACTGAACTGCCCACCCTCTTGTGCCTCTGTACTCACCTTTGGACGCTGCATGCCAGCTGCGGGAATCATAAATTTAGCTAACATCTCTGGGTCTAACCAAGCATTAAAAACCTGTTCGACGGGCCTTGCAATCACACGGGATATATCCAAGGTAAGCACTGTATTTTGATTCTCTGTGGTATTATTCATCGCTATTCTCCTCATCCAGTAATATTTCTAGATTATCTAATCGTAAATCCCAAATTGAACGCAGATTTTTAAACCAGTTATCTAGTTGCCCAATAGGTTCAAGTTCAGCTTTAATCAAGTGCACCCGCCCTATTGTCGTACGTGAAACCAGTCGCGCCCCTTCCAACACTTTAATATGCTTAGAAATTGCGTTTAGGCTTATATCGTAGTGTGCCGCCAGCTCAGTCACCCGCAAGGGCCCCTGTTGTACTAAAGTGGTCAATAAAGAGCGTCGCGTAGCATCGCTAGTGGCTTTTAATATCTCTGTTAATTGTTGCGCGTCTGTATATTCATCCATTTGGTTGAATATACAGCAAGGCGATTTATTATTCAACCAAATGGGTGAATATTATTCCATCTCAAAATTTGTCTTAATATCGTCTGCCAATAGTGATTTTAGAGTGACTCAGTGCAATCTTTAGTGCTATTTTTCGCCCTCGTAAATTTACCCATCAAGGATTACTCACTTTGCAAACGCTTTCTCAGCTACGCAACGGCGAATTAGTAGGCATTAAACGCTTAACCCTCAGCGAAAATTTAAGCCAATTTCCACTAGAAATATTATCGCTGGCGGACTCTTTAGAGATTTTAGATTTATCTAATAACCTATTAACTCGGCTACCCCTTGAGATAATCCAATTAAATAAACTGCAGATATTATTTGCTTCAAACAACCTCTTCACTTGCTTACCAAAAGTGCTAGGTCAATGCCCTAATTTGCAGATGATTGGTTTTAAATCCAATCAGATCAATCGCGTACCAGAGAACTCTCTACCGCTTAAATTACGCTGGCTGATATTAACGGGTAATAGGATAGAACAGCTGCCGGATACCTTAGGTGAACGCCCCAAGTTACAAAAACTCGCGCTAGCGGGCAATCAGTTAAGCGCTCTCCCGGAAAATTTAGATCAGCTTCACAACCTTGAATTGATACGTATTTCAGCCAACAATTTAAGTCAATTCCCGAGTCAATTACTGAATTTACCAAAACTTGCCTGGATTGCTTTTGCGGGAAATCCGTTTTGTGATACCGCCGTTACAAGCCAGTCAATCACCAAACTTAATGCAACCGATTTGCGCTTAAAACAAGTGCTTGGTCAGGGAGCTTCGGGGGTTATCTCCAGAGCGGTTTGGAATAATCCGCAGCCAACCCTTCCCAGTGAGATTGCCGTCAAAGTTTTTAAAGGCGAGATAACCAGCGATGGCTACCCACAGGATGAGTTACAAGCTTGCCTAAAAGTCGGTAATCACCCCAATCTAGTACCATCCCTTGCGCAAGTTAACGAGCCTAATTTTTTAGCTTTAGTGATGAGATTAATCCCGCAGAGCTATAAAAACTTAGGGCTCCCCCCTTGCTTTAAAAGCTGCACGCGGGATAACTTTGCAGCAGGCTTTAGCTTATCCATCATGCAAATAGAAAAAATTGTAGCCCAGATGCGTGAAGTATTTGAGCATTTACATAAACATAAAGTCTGCCATGGGGATTTATACGCGCACAATACCTTAATCAATGCAGACGCCCATATCATCTTTGGTGATTTTGGCGCAGCGTCTATGTATCACATGCTCGATGACACTCAACAAATGCAAATAAAGCAGATAGAACACCGAGCATTAGGCTATTTTATCGATGATTTATTGGGCGTTTGTGACAGTGAAGACAGAGACAGCCAAGGCTTTAAAAGGCTAGCACAATCACTGACTCAGTAAACTTTACCCACGCAGTCAGCTATTGTAATCATCGGCCAGACACTACCCAAACCTTGAGCTATATAAGAGCAATCCTATAACCACTAATCTGAAGCCATTACCGCTGCCCACTGCCCACTGCCAAGACTTTGGCATCATTGGCGTTAACGACAACAGCTTTTTGGTGTAGTCTGCGCTGGGGCTTTCAAACAGCGTTTGGGTTGTACCTGCCTCGACGACCATTCCATCGCGCAGTACCACCATATCATCCGCCATCTGCCTCACCACGGCGAGGTTGTGAGAGATGAATAAAATGGTCAACCCGAAAGTAGCTTGTAAGTCTTTGAGGAGATTAAGGATTTCAGCTTGGATGGAGACGTTCAGAGCTCATGACTGCTGGTGACTGCTGGTGATTGCCAAGCCTTTGGCATCATTGGCGTTAATGCCAACAACTTTTTAGTGTACGCTCCCCTTGGATTTTCAAACAGCGCTTGGGTTGTGCCTGCCTCTTCAATAATGCCATTGCGCAGTACCACCATGTCGTCTGCCATCTGCCTCACCACGGCGAGATTGTGCGAGATGAATAAAATGGTCAGCCCGAAAGTAGCTTGTAAGTCTTTGAGCAGGTTAAGGATTTCAGCTTGGATAGAGACATCCAGTGCAGAGGTCGGCTCGTCGCAAATCAAAAAGCGCGGCCGGGCCAATAGTGCCCGTGCCACGGCAATGCGCTGGCGCTGCCCTCCCGAGAATTGATGCGGGTATTTATCGATAGCATCGCTGGGCATCCCCACTAGCTCAAGCATCGCCTGTACTAACTTTCGACGCTCAGTAGCATCCTTCACTAAGCCGTAAAACTGCAGCGGCTCCGCTAGAATAGTCGCGATACGATGGCGCGAATTAAGGCTCGAATACGGGTCTTGAAAAACCATTTGAATGAGCCGTCGAGAAGGGTGATGACGACTGCGCTGGTTACCGTGCGGCAACACCTCATTACCCAATATCATCTCACCATTACTGGCTGTTACTAAGCCAGTAATCACTTTTGCAATGGTCGATTTACCAGAGCCACTCTCGCCGACTAACCCCATGATACTGCCGGGTTGGACGTCAAAGCTAATATTTTGCAAGGCTTTAAAGACTGCAGGTTTGCGCCAAAGCGAAGTGCGATTGCCGGCAAAATTAACCGCTAAATCAGTAATCGACAAACCAATCTGCTGTTGTTGATCCCCCGCTAATAGCCATTTTTCAGCGAAATTGGCCCGGTTTTGTCCATGACTTGCCACCTCTTTACGTAAAGGTACGCGAAACCTATCGATCTTGTGATCCAGCGGCGGTACTGCATCCATCAGTGCCCTTGTGTAGTCATGCTCCGGGCGGCCTAATACTTGCGCTGTGTCACCCGATTCAACCACCCGTCCATTGCGCATCACACTGACCCGATCTGCAATTCTGGCGATCACACCTATATCATGGGTAATTAGGATAAAGGCTATCTTGCGTTTATCGGCCAGCGCGCGTAGTAGGTCTAACACTTGCGATTGCACTGCG
>Ga0209292_1003144_pt1 | contig 18321 bp, 17 predicted proteins | sample GOMGulsemesocosm_2_FD_184634 | JGI IMG/M metagenome (GOLD analysis project Ga0209292, IMG submission 184634) | Methane-oxidizing microbial communities from mesocosms in the Gulf of Mexico - GOM9C Gulf of Mexico (SPAdes) (version 2) | ecosystem: Environmental > Aquatic > Marine > Cold seeps... | reverse complement strand
TAAACTTCACCAGAAGTAACACGAACTAATTTCCCCTGGGTGTTTTTAAGTTGGTAATGTAAACCACGTAAAATCCCGTGACTTGATTTACTGTGGTTGTCTTGTACAAAAGTACGTTCAGAACAATACCTATTGAATTCATCAACACGGAACGTTTCCATAAAGAAACCACGTTCGTCACCAAATATATTCGGTTCAATAATCTTTACATCGGAGATATTCGTATCCAAATACTTCATTATATCATTCCATTTGCAATGTTAAATAAATACTGCCCGTAACCTGTTTTTTTCAATTTGTCTGCTTGCACAAGCAATTCATCCTTGCTCAACCATCCCTGCACATAGGAGATTTCTTCTAAGCATGACACTTTAAAACCTTGTCTATGCTCTACTGTTTGTACAAAATGACTAGCTTGTAATAAAGAGTCATGCGTACCGGTATCAAGCCAAGCAAAGCCTCGACCTAGCAGTTCCACATTTAAATCCCCACGCTCTAAATAGGCAATATTAACATCAGTAATCTCTAACTCACCACGATGCGAGGGTTTGATAGATTTAGCAATATCAACGACATCATTGTCATAAAAATATAAACCAGTAACAGCATAGTTTGATTTTGGCTGTACTGGTTTTTCCTCAATACTTAGTGCTTTGCCACTTTCATCAAATTCAACAACACCAAAACGTTCTGGATCTGTCACATGATAACCGAAAACGGAAGCACCTTTTTTCACTTTAGCTGCAGCAAGTAACTTCTCAGAAAAGTGCTGCCCATAGAAGATATTATCTCCCAATACTAAAGCTACATTATCATCACCGATGAACTCTTCACCGATAATAAAAGCTTGTGCCAATCCATCTGGTGAAGGCTGTTCTTTATAGCTAATTTCAATACCAAACTGATTACCATTACCGAGCATTCGTTCAAAGTTAGGTAAATCGTCAGGTGTTGATATGATTAAAACTTCTCTAATTCCCGCTAGCATCAAAACAGAAATCGGGTAGTAAATCATTGGTTTGTCATAAATTGGTAATAACTGCTTAGACGTACCTAATGTAATTGGATGTAAACGACTACCCGAACCACCCGCTAAAATAATGCCTTTATAATTTACCATTCTTATTTATCTCCAATACGTTTTAGTTGGTATTCGCCTGAAATAACACGCTGCCACCAGTTTTCATTATTTAAATACGATTCAACGGTTTTACGAATACATGTTTCAAAACTCTCTGTTGGCACCCAGTCTAATTGACACTCAATTTTAGAGGCATCAATGGCATAACGTACATCATGCCCTGAACGATCTTTTACAAAAATAATTAGATCACGGTACGAACCTAGGTGTTTAGTTGCAGAATTTGAGCTGTTAGGCACCAATTCATCTAATAAAGCACATTCTGTAGCTAATAAATTAGCTGTCACCTTGCTTTTTTATAAGCAAGTTTTACTAATTCAGAGGGCATTAAATGAAATATTACACGAGAATAAATCAACAAAATATTTTTAAGAGAAAATTTCTTTAAAGCAAACATGTTGTTTTTACGAATACGCACCTCACTCATAGCCTTACCAATACCTTTTCGACGTTCAATTGTATTTTCGTTAAGGCGATAATCGAGAAGTACTTCATTTAAATTGCCAAAGATATAGTCTTTTTTTAGAAGTTCAAACCAAAAAGCCATATCCTCAGTAAGCGCTGTATCTGTAGGGTAACGATTACCATCAATAAAAACCTCAGTACGAAACATGACTGTCGGGTGAATAAACGGACATCGGGTTATACTGAAGTTCAATAGCTCCTCATGCTTTTCTGGTAGATGCTTTTCATCTAATGCATAACTTGCCCCAAATTCTCGACAAGAAGTGCCGCACACATCAACGTTTGAATATTCGTTAAAATATGCCACCTGCTTTTCTATTCGATTATCCCTGGATATATCATCGCTATCCATGCGAGCAACGAATTGATAACTATCAATAAGCACTTCATTGATTAGTTTATTAAGTGCAAATGCTAACCCAAAGTTTTTCTCCGCATGGAAATATTTAACTCTAGTGTTGTTACTTATTTTATCAATAACCTGTTGCAGTGCTATAGGTACTTCTCCATCTCGAAAGATATAAATATCACAGGGATGGGTTTGGTTTAACATACTGTCTACTGCAGCTATTAGTGCAATAGGATCATCTAATCTATATACACTCATAATTATTGCAACTTTTTCATTATTACTATTCATTAATAAATACCATTAAAATCATAAACATTGGCACTGACGGCCATGTTAACTCATTAATATAAAGACTAAGTTTATATTTATATATTCTCAATATTTTCATTCAAGATTAGCCTTACATAGTAAATCAACTTAGGTTGAAAAATCAGCAATCTTTAAAATATGCCTTAAACATAATCAACCTCGAATTTATACCTTTATCACATTTCAATCCAAGTTAGTTTCTATAAGGTGTAAATTTGTTAATGGTAAGCTAACGAGTGTTTCATCTTTAAACCACATCGATGGAGCATAGATAATAGATGTGGTTTTTGCTCCTAAAAATGAAGCTAACCAACTGAAGCTACTATTTGATATTATATAATTGTCACAGTTCATCATTAAAATAAAGTCATCCAGAAATGATAGATTTTCTTTTGAGAAAGAGGCATTTTTAATTTGTCGCAAATTTAACACAACCCACTCTGGTGTATCTGAAAAATAAATAAAAACATTTTTTTTGTCACATAATTTACTGTTTAGAGCATTAGCTGCATTTAAATAGTAACTAATAGGACAAACACCATACACATTGATATATTTACTCGCTAAATAATCACCACGTCGGACATGTATTGCAGTAGTTATTTTGTTCGCGTTTCTAGAGTTAAAGCTTTTTACAAAATCAGAACTACTCTTCTCGATTGAATGCTTAACCTTTAACCTCAAGGTTTCATCAATACAATCGATAAATACGTGTTTATGCCAGTATCCATCCAAATATATGACATCATCATTGCAACTGAAGATACTTGAAAGCTTACTATCATCATTAAATGTCTTATTAAAAACGGTATGGTATATATAATAGAAAGGGTGTTGCACCTTAAGAAGTTCGAGATCAGCTGAAAATAGATTTATAGATAACTTCTGAACGGTATTTCGTTTTAATTTCTGAAAAAAACCACCAAATATATAATCACTACAATCAAAATAAACCTTCCTTCCAGAAATTAAACCAACTGAAATTGCAAACATATATTGAATGCATTGATTTGCAAACCCACCTTTTACTTTACAAATTAAAACCAAAATATTTCTCCAAAAACAATAACAAGTATTACCTAAATAACTTCTGGAGCAACCTAAACCCCCCCCAGTAAAAAGACTCAACCACTAAAACAAAGTTAACAAAAAAACCATTTTTCAACCAAAGAACATCTAAATAATCACTATTTTTCGATAATAACAGAGATTCTTTCACCTTAATTTCTTTTAACTTATTCTCTATTTGACTAGTGATTGTCCCTTCTCCTCGATAAAAAGAGTATATACAAACACTATCCAAGAACTCTTTAGAAGACACAGCCTTAAATATTTTTTGGTAGAATTCAGTATCAACATACCAGATTAGCCTGTCATCGAATAATACCCTTAAATCTTTTTTAAAGATCAAACAAGCACAGGGTCCAACTAGATTTCGTCTGAAAAGATACTTAGGATATTTATTAACCACAAACCTTCGTAGCATTTCAGGTACATGAGAAAACACCTTAGCATCTTTACTAATTTTTAATTTGCATAGATATAAATCTACATCTGTAGATAAGGAGTCAATCAATGCATTCCAATCAGAAAAATTATCAATATATTCATCGTGATGCATAACTTGAATATATTTACCTCTAGCACTATTTATCAAATCATTCCAATTAGTACAAGGGTTACCACGAGACTCTCTTCTTTCATATCTTATTGGCAATTCAAGTAACTCGACATAGTCTTGAACAGAACTATTATTACTATTATCGAAGATAATCACCTCACATTTTTTATAAAAATCTTCAGGTAGACCATCTAGGATTCTTTTTACACCGTCCACATAATTGTATGCAGGGATTACTAATGACAAAAGCACTTAATGCACCTTAATATAAAATTATAATATTCAGCCAGGGTGTTAACCACGTAAACCGCACGAGGATTTATAACACACAAGCCTTCCCATAGGGTGAGATCGCGAATCTATAAAGTTCACAAAAACAACAACAACAACAACCGAATACATAAGCAATTATATTAGAGAAACACTGGTAAAAACACCACTATAAAAAAATAAAATATAGGTATGTCCCCCTACTGCTGTCACAACTAACCGACACTTCAGTGTCGGTTTATCAATGCAAAATAACTTACCACTGATTATCACTACAATAAATCAAATGATTTTTTTCCGAATTTCCTGAATAAAAAATCATAACAGCCACAAAAAACAGACCATATTTTTTTTATTTTATCCGTCTCATAAAAAATAATATTTTTAAAATCCCAAGGTATCTCTAAAAGGAACATAAAGCAGGCTTTTGGATAATATTTATAAAATTCAGAAATCATTAAAAGTTTATTTCTTGTAATATAATATCGACGAATATAATTATGATTAAAAACTATAACCTTCTTTCTTGTAAGTATATTAGTCTTCGAGATAGGTTCACCTAGGCTGTGATATAACTCAATACAGGGTACAACAATCACCTTAAAACCAAATTTATTTGCTCTTAGGCAGTACTCATGATCGACACTATCAATAAAATATCTCTCATCAAAGTGGCCAATTTCTTTACATATATTGACATTCAATAAATTTCCAGAAGTCATTGTCATTAATACTTGGTGCTGAGTTTTTACAGGCTGCTTATAAATTTTTTTGGTTAAATGAATAGGGGTGTAGATAGCAACTGAATCGGAATATAAATCAACTTCTTTTATGAAACTCGTAAATGAATCAGGTTTAAATGAACTATCTTGGTCCATTGTTAATAGCCAAGAATAACTGGACTTATCAATTAGAGCAACGACATCGTTAATTGATTTCGAAATTCCATTATTTCCACCATTTCTAATATAAATTACATTATTTCTATTCAGCAGTTCGAGTAACATTTTCGAATTATCCACATTTGAATTGTCATAAATATATAATTTATCAACAAAATCAACGTATGAAAATATATTATTGATGTTCTCATATGTTGGATTATATAAAATAACAACACCATTCAATTGGTAACTCAACATAGCTTCTCCATAAATTCACCCTATAAAATTTTTTTACTAATTTATTGACCAAATTACTTGATCTGTAATATCCGGTATTTAAGGTTGCCGTAGACCTGTACAGGCTATCTTTAGCATCAGTAAATTATTCTAGGCACTTAGATGCTTTTAATGTCTCGAAACGATTTGTAATATTAATCTTTTTATAATTTGTTACTAGCTCTTTATCGTTGGCAAGTAAAATATACCCTAATGTAGCAATTACTAATGTAGAGCCAAAAAAAGACCCAAGAAAAAGGTCAAATAATAGAAAAAGTGAAAGTATATATTCAATACGTTTCGTTCTACTTTCTGAACAATAAAATTCATTATACTTATGTTTTATTAACAATGTTAACCAGTAGAATGAAATTAGCATGGGTAAAAACCCGTAAAAGGCACCATAGTGTAAAAAGGCTGATTCTGTCGAGCCATGAGATAACAAATTAACTTCATTAACACCAACCAATCCTGATGTATCAAAAGGACCTCCACCAAACAGTGGATTTGTAGCAATAATAGTAACACCATTACCATATGCAAACATTCGGTAATAATTACCAGAATTTTCTGATAAGAAAGTTAGACTGACATAAATGAGAACTACAAATAAAAATACAAATAAAAATAAACACAGATAATGAACAAGTCGACTATTAAACAAACGAATAAAAACAAACGCACTAACGATAAAACAAAGGTACATTAATGCTTTCAAAGAGCTGTTAGTCATTATTATAAGTAAAGATGCACATATAAAAAATTTATTTTTATTTATTAAAGCATATATAAATGTAACTAGTGTAATTGAAATAGAATAGTATGAGTTACCCGTAATACCTACATACCTTGAAAGCAGTAAATCGTCACTTCTTGCGTTTAAATAGCTACCAAATAGATCGTGACCTAATAAAAGCTGGCTCATATTACTTATAAAATCAAGACTGAATAGTAGGTAAATACATAATGATAAACCTTTTAAAAAGAAACGATTTTTTTTAATAAAAATAAAAAAAACAAAAATTAGCAATTTCCCAACTTCATTGATTGTAAATGATAAATCATAACCTTTTATTAAATAAGCAGTTAATGCGATATATGAAACATTTACAAAAGTAAGGACTAATAAAAAGAGCTTTGTCTTACTGGTTAACCGTGCATATCCACTAAACAAAAGACATATAATAAATGCCAAAATAATAAAATATGCGTTCCATACACTAAGTACAACTAAAAAGCCAAATAAAAAGCCTTGCAATGTTTGTCTATTAACCGTCATCGTATTCATAAGGGTTTTATATATTCATCAAATTTATGTTACAAGTTAATATAACAACTATTAGTTAAAACAAGTTGTTAAAAATCACATCCTTACCATCAATATCCATCTGGTTATTCGAATAATCCCGAAAGATATGAAATATTTGTAGGTTATGGGGAATATATATTTACCTTATTCCCTCGTATCTATTTTAATATTTTTAAAATGGCCGAAACTAAGCTATCAAACCCTCGATTGCAAAAAATTAAATTTTTCAGCTTCAATCTATCCTCTGAATAATTAATCTCTTTATTAGAAATTTTTATTAGCGTAGGTAAGACTTCACATATATTCATTATCTTTTCACCAGGGGTGAACTCATCATAATCAAATAATAATCCCCTATCTTCATTCTTATAATATTCAAGGTCGTAAGGAAAAAAAATTATTTCCCTATTCAAAGTTAGATAATCAAAATAAACTGAAGAATAATCAGTAATTAATACGTCCGCATATTTCAACATAGGATAAATATCATAATCAGAGGGAAGGTTAATAACATTTTCTACGCTAATACCTGTTTGATGGTATAACGTTTCTGCAAAGTGCATTTTAGTCACTATGACATAACCAGAATTGGAAATTTGTTCTAAATGCTGGTTTATAATATTTACATTTTCTTCACCAAAAAACTTCACCTTTGATTTATCGCGGAAAGTTGGTAAATATAAAACAATTTTTTTATTTTCTTTTAGTACGCTTTGTAAATAGTGATCATGCTTTTCTTCTATTTTTATTAAATCTTCTAGGTATAAGTTTCTCGGGTATGTTGCAATTATACAATTTTCTACCTGTACCTCAAATGCTTCTTTAAGAATATTTTGGGTGAATACCGAAGTGGCTAAAATGTATTCATTAATGGTGAATCTTGAATTTACAAAATCAAGTAATGATTTTTTTTGTATTACTGAAGATTTAGTAAAGCTTCCTATTTTCTTTAATGGAATCCCATGCCATAAATTAAAATGAACGGCTCCAGATGTAAATAAATAATTGACATCTTTATAGGACATATCATAAATAATCAATCCAGCCTTTAGGTGAATGTAAAGTGTCTTAATGCTCCAGAATCTCAAAACTTTATAACCTCTAGCATTTAACTTCTCATATACAGACTTATTTTTTGTAATCCAGTAAACTTCTTTATCATATTTACCGTTATACATTTCTTCATAAAAGTATCTAGAGTTATCCGCGAAACGTTCGCCAAACCACGACCCTACAATCCATACATTATTATCCCTTGGGATGAATATATTAGCTATTCTCAAAGTTGATCTAATAGCCAAAAGAAACATATTCGACATCAATCTTAATCTGAGGATTTTAGCAATAAATCTGATAGTTTTCATTTAGAATATCTTTCCATATAATTAATACACATATAGCTAATTAGGCTTATAAATAAAATATAAATTTTCGTTATGTTTTTTTTCCCAGACATACTCAAATTAATCCTCGTAAGTATTGCCCTATATTAATAAATACTACTATCCTTTAAAATAATATATTATTTATAATGCTTATAAATAATAATTCTAGAAGACATTATTATTAACTCGGTTAACAATACTGAACTAACAACTAATAATCCCGAGAAACTATCCGTGATGAACAATATCAACAAGCATATAATCTGAAACAATGCCCCAAGCATCACAGTGTAATTCGCAATGTGTACTTTCCCTATCCCTGCAAAGGCAGGATAGCCATAGTTGACACTGACAAAATTCACCACTGTGACAACTAAAAAGATTTGTAGTATATGAGCAGATTGTCGGAACTCATCACCAAAAATGAAAGCCAGTATATCATTCGCCCAAAAACCAACTATGATACAACCAACCGCTAATGGGGCACCAATAAAAGCAACAACCTTCATTAACAAGTTTGAATCTTTCTTTTTTGCCATATATGGAAAAAGAGCTTGAGCAATAGGCGAAGTTACACTTTGTGAAGCTTGATATAATTTTTCACTTGCCCCGTACATAGCAGCTTGTTGAACACCACCGAAGGATCCAACTAGAAAAGTACTTGCAGATGTATATATAGACACCGCGGCTCTAGATAAAAAGAAATGAGAGCTATCTTTAAATACCTCTGTAACACTAAGTTTTACAGGTTTTTTGATTGAGTAGCCACTTGTATAAATAGATCGAACTGCGATACAAACTGCAATAGAATTACTCAGAGCATAAAAAAGAATAACTAATTCAACATCTGTTTTTTCTTTTATAAAAGAGAAAACTAAAAGTAAGAATGTTAACTTTGCAATTAGCATATAGATAGTTACATTCTTCATTCTTTCTATACCTTGAAAAAACCATATAGGTAAAAATGCTTGCACTAAAATATTCAAGCCAATATAGAATGATAGCATATCGCGTCCTATTCCAAAGCCTATAAAATAACCATAAAGTAAAATACCAACTAAAAAAACTAGCGCCAATCTAAATTTTATAATAAAAATAGCGCCAATCAATTCACTAACATAATCTACATCTTCCCTTTTTTGTGATATTTTATATGTTGCCGAAAGGTTAAAGCCAAAGTCGGTAATAATTAGGCCAATAGCACAAGCAGATAAAGCTAGCATGACAAGTCCAAATCCATCTAAACCTAAAACTCTAGATAAATAGGGTAAAACTATTAAAGGAGCGACCATACTGACAAATTGCAGAGTAAATAGTGCCATAGAGTTTCTTGCTAAACTATGTGAGCTTATTTTTTTTAATTTATTAAACATTTAACAACTTAGTTTCGTAAAAGTAGCTACCCCATCATTTGTACGATCAACATGAGATTCAACAACTATGTGCATTAACGCATCAGGCTATACAGGTCTAATTCTACACGATTACAAATATCGACTTGTTCAAATGTATAACTTTCAGAATCACTGATACTTATAAAGATTCTAAAATACCTGCATAGGCTAATTCATCAAGATTATTAACGGGTCATTGGTGTTATTAAGTATGTGAAGAATAACAGCAGAGCTAATAAAAATGGCACCACCAGTAATTAATCGTGTATATGACCTATAGCATACGTCTATTGTTTATATAAATGATATTAACAATAGACGGTTAATCACCGCCGAACACAAATTTATACTGAATATATTAGTAAAGCGGTATTAAACTTATTAACACAAGACCCTAGTTAACAATTTTATTTCATTCTCTATATCGTTTTGATGGTTACCAACAAATAACCCATGGTCCTCAAGGTATTCCGCTGCTTCTAGAGTCCCTGATACTTCATAATCAAAATACTGAAGCACTTCTGTATTTTTTAGGAAGTTCCCCGTCACAATTGGACGGCACTCAATGCCATTTTTAGTTAATAACTTAACAAGGTCAGCTCTATTGTACGGTGCGTTTTCTTTAATAATTAACGAGAAACCAAACCAACTACTATTACCCGTTTCTTGTTGAATACTTAAGTAAGGATGGTTTGCAAATAAGCTTTGGAATAACTGTGCATTTTTGCGGCGAGTTTCGATAAAACTAGGCAATTTTTTAAGTTGCTCAATACCTAAAGCACCACTCATTTCTAGAGGACGAGCATTGTATCCTGGCAACATAAATTTGAATGCTTCTTCAAATGGATCATCACTTTTCTCACCGCTTACTTTATTAAATTTAGGTAAGTTACGTGTCCAGCCATGCGCACGGATACACAGAAGAATATGGTATAGTTCTTCGTTATCAGTAACTACACAGCCTCCTTCCATAGTCGCAATATGATGAGAGAAGAAAGAACTATACGTTCCCATTACGCCAAACGTACCAGCTTGTTGTCCATTCAGTGTAGCCCCCATTGACTCACAGTTATCTTCTAAAATAAAGATATTACGCCCTGCAATGATTTCATTCATGCGGTCGTAATCGTTGGGGTTACCAAGTAAGTTAACAGATAAAATTGCTTTGGTCTTATCTGTAATAGCGGCTTCTAGCTTATCTAAATCCATATTCAACGTACCACGGTCAATATCAACAAACTTAACTTTTAAACCATACTGCTGAAGAGGGAAGTATGTGGTAGACCATGAAACAGCAGGAACTATTATCTCATCGCCTCGTTTTAATTTAAGAGATTCATTTTTAGTAAAAAAAAGGGCCGCAATCATCAATAAATTTGCGGTTGATCCAGAACTAACCATCAACGCATATTTTGAGCCAAAAAATTCTGCGAAACCTGCTTCATACTGAGCTACTTTTTTACCCATGGTAAACATGTCTGACTCTATTACTCGTTGAATCGCTAAATATTCGTTTTCGTCCCAGGTGCTACTCGCTAAAGTATAATTAGTCATTACAATACTCACTTAAATAAAATTCATAGGTCTTTTTAATACCAGCTTCTAAACTAGTTATATAGCTCCAGCCAAACTCTTTAAGTTTCGCATCATCAATCAGCTTTTGCTTCATTCCAACGGGCTTATTTAGGTCGTGCCTAAACTCTCCGGTATAACCAACTACAGCTGCGATAGCTTGGTAATATTCATTAATGGTATAGTCTTGCCCTAAACCAACATTGAGATTTTGTGGCATTTGCTTAAAATTGTCTATTGCATAGAAAATAAAGTCAGCTAAGTCTTCTGCATACATAAACTCACGTCGAGCCTCGCCGTCACCCCAGATATCAATAACATCGAGGTTAACCTTATTCGCTTCATCGATTTTACGAATAACAGCGGGGATCATATGAGAATGATTAGGGTCAAATTTATCAAAGCGACCATATAAGTTACACGGAATGATTGTTTTGTATAAACGTTCAGGATTTTCTTTACAAATATATTCACATAAACGCGTGCTAGTGACTTTTGCAAGGGCATAACCTTCATTCGTAGGTTCTAGTTCCCCTTTCAGGATTAAATTTTCAGATAAAGGGTTAACTGCATCACGAGGATACATACATGAGCTGCTTAAATTTAAAAAGCGAGCTATACCAGCATTATTTGCAGCAGTAAGAATATGGAGTCCCATCTGCATATTATCTACAAGAAACTTTACAGGCTGAGCCATATTCGCTTGAATGCCACCAACAATACCAGCTGCATGGATAATCATGTCTGGTTGATGCTTCTCAATATATTTTTTTACAGAAATAGCGTTTAACAAATTCAGTTCTGAACTACTTGGTGACAAAAATTCATGTCGGTATTCAGATGCAACTGCAAGTATATTTTTGCCAACCATACCGTTAGCACCCGTTAATAAAACCTTCATTATTGCTTACTCAACTGCAACTGATTTGTTATAACCATGATTTTTTAAAATGGCATGTTGCTTCGATTTGTTAAGATCATTCTCAACCATTTCGGCACACATTTCTTCAACAGTTATTTGTGGAACCCAACCAAGTTTATCTTTGGCTTTTGTAGGGTCTCCTAAAAGCGTTTCAACTTCTGCAGGGCGGAAGTAACGCGGGTCAACTTTAACGATAACATTGCCTACTTTTAATGCTGGCGCATTATCACCTGTGATTGATTTGATTATTGCTATTTCTTCAAGTCCTTCGCCAGTAAATTCAAGTTCAATACCAACTTCCCTTGCCGATAATGTAACAAATTCTCTTACTGAAATTTGCTTACCCGTCGCAATAACGAAATCATCAGCAACATCCTGTTGTAACATCATCCATTGCATACGTACGTAATCTTTAGCATGTCCCCAATCACGTAGGGCATCCATATTGCCGAGAAACAAACATTTTTCTAACCCTTGTGAAATATTAGCAATTGCACGGGTAATTTTACGGGTTACAAATGTTTCTCCTCGACGAGGTGACTCATGGTTAAATAAAATACCATTACAGGCATACATACCATAAGATTCACGATAGTTAACCACAATCCAATAGGCGTACATTTTAGCTACCGCATAAGGTGAGCGAGGGTGAAAGGGCGTTGTTTCTGTTTGTGGAATTTCTTGTACTTCACCATAAAGCTCTGAAGTGGACGCTTGATAAAATTTAGTTGTTTTTTCCATACCCAAAAAGCGAATAGCTTCTAATAAACGCAATGTCCCCATAGCATCAACATCAGCAGTATATTCTGGGCATTCGAATGACACAGCCACATGAGATTGTGCGCCTAAGTTATATACTTCATCAGGTTGTACATCTTTGATAATGCGAGTTAAATTTGAAGAATCAGTTAAATCACCATAATGTAAAAAGAACTTTTGATTTTTTTCATGATTGTCTTGATAAATATGATCAACACGTTCTGTATTTAACGACGAAGCTCTGCGTTTTATGCCATGTACTTCGTAACCTTTATCTAATAAAAGTTCAGCAAGGTATGAACCATCTTGGCCTGTTACACCCGTTATTAACGCTACTTTATTCTTTGTCATTTTTAATTCCTAAATTTATCTAATCTACAGATGTTATTTTCTTAACAGCTCTAATATTTCATTTGTTTTATTTTGCATTAAAGCGACATTTCCTTTCGATTCAACATTAAGCCTTACTACTGGTTCAGTATTTGATGTTCTTAAGTTAAAGCGCCATTCAAAGCTTCCATTATCATTTACTTCTTTAAATGACAAACCTATTCCGTCGGTATAATCGATGTCAACTGCCTGTTCTTTATATTGATACAAAATACGATCTATCGCTAACTTTGGATTTTCGAGTTTTGAATTTATCTCTCCAGAACTCGGAAAAGCAGCAATACAATTTTTAACCATAGACGATAACTTTTGTTTTTTGACTGATAATAACTCTGCAACTAATAACCATGGGATCATACCGCTATCACAATAAGCAAAGTCACGAAAATAATGATGGGCACTCATTTCACCGCCATATACTGCATCTTCTTTGCGCATGCGCTCTTTAATAAATGCGTGCCCAGTTTTAGACATAATGGCTTCACCATTATTTTCTTTAATTATTTGTTCGGTATTCCAAGTTAAGCGCGGATCATAAATTATTTTTATTCGATTTTCACTACTATCAGTATTTTTTTTCAAAAAAGCTTCCGCTAATAAGCCAACAATATAATACCCTTCGATGAACTCACCCGTTTCATCAAATAAAAAACATCGGTCGAAATCGCCATCCCATGCTATTCCCATATCAGCATTATGCTCTCGAACCGCTTTAGCGGTATCTTCTCTATTTTCTAACAGTAGTGGGTTCGGTATTCCATTTGGGAAGTTACCATCGGCTTCGTGATGTATTTTAATAAATTCAATCGGGATATTGAGTTTATTAAATGCTAATTCTATTGCATCAACAGCATGACCTGCAGCGCCATTGCCTGAATTTACCACTAATTTAAGTGGCGTAATATTTTTAGGTGCTATGTAGGTCATTAGGTGGTCAACATAAACAGCTAAATTAGAGGTTTTTTTATATCCCCCTTTTTTTTGGGGTTGCAAAGTAGCACTTTCATTTTTCCAAGGTTGGCTTTCCGCTAATGCTTTAATAGCATTTAAACCGGTATCGCCACTTATTGGTTTAGAGTCTTCTCTGACGAATTTCATACCATTATAATTCATCGGATTATGACTAGCTGTTATTTCAACACCACCACACATGCCTAAATTTTTAGTGGCAAAATAAATTTCTTCGGTGCCTGTCATCCCGATATCAAAAACATCAACACCTTCATCACGAAGGCCATCAGAAAACGATAGTTTTAATGATTCTGAGGTTAAACGTATGTCTCCCCCTACCACTACCTTTTTAGGCTTTAGGTACAGAGCAAAAGCACGGCCGATTCGATAAGCTATCTCATCATTGAGCTCAGTACCTAATTGGCCGCGAATATCGTATGCTTTAAAACAAGTGAGTTCAATCATATTATCTTCTCTTTAAAGTAGGCTTTAGTGTTGATTTATATTCGGCCATATCGGTCTTCAAAACGAACAATATCATCTTCACCAAGGTACGAACCTGACTGAACCTCTATCATTTCCAAGGGTAATTTCCCAGGATTTTCCAGCGCATGAACCACACCAATAGGTATGTAGGTTGATTCATTTTCAGTGACTAAAAATGTTTTATCTCCATTTGTTACTTTTGCCGTACCTGATACCACTATCCAATGCTCTGCTCTGTGATGATGCATTTGAATAGACAGTTTTTCACCTGGTTTAACCGTTATACGCTTCACTTGGTAACGTGTGCCATTATCGATAGAGTCATATTTACCCCACGGGCGATAAACTTCACGATGATTCTTAAACTCATCTCTACCTTCTGCTTTTAGCTGTTCTACAATTTTCTTTACATCTTGTACTTTATCTTTACTTGCGACAAGCAAGGCATCTTTAGTATCAACGATAACTAAATTATCGATGCCAATCGTGGCTATTAATCTTCCACTGCCTTGAATTAAACAATTAGTGGTTTCATGCATTATACTGTCAGAAGTTACGGTATTGCCATTAGTGTCTTTGTTATTTACATCCCATAAGGCAGACCAAGAACCTATATCGCTCCACCCTGCATCTAATGGAACTACAACCGCATCTGAAGTTTTTTCCATCACTGCGTAATCAACCGATTCATCAGAACATTTTTCAAAGGCAACTTTATCTATTCGAATAAAGTATTCATCTTTAGTTGTCTTTTCTAAAGCACTTTCACATGCATTATAGATGTCAGGCCTAAATTGGTTTAACTCTTCTAAATAGCGGTTTGCTTTCATTAAAAACATACCACTATTCCAATAATGCTCTTTACCTTCTAGATATTCTTTAGCAATATTTGCATTAGGTTTTTCGACAAAGGCATCGACTTGAAAGCCGTTATCATCAACAGCTACACCACGTTTTATATAGCCGTAGCCGGTATGTGCTTCTGTAGGTACGATACCGAAAGTGACAAGCTTTCCGGCTTCCGCTAAGGGGATTGCTTTTTCTATAGCTTCGACAAAAGCCGCTTCATTTTGAATGACATGATCAGCAGCTAAAACAAGCATTAATGCATCTTTTGATTCAACTACCGTCTTTGAGGCTAAAGCAATTGCCGGCGCTGTGTTTCGGCCAACAGGCTCAAGGATAATAGCACCTGACTGATTAATTTCACGTAATTGCTCTGCCACGATAAAACGGTGTTCTTCATTACAAATAACCACGGGACGTTCAAGCCTTAAACCAGAAAGCCTTTTTAAGGTTTGCTGAAGCATTGTTCCCTGTCCGTTTAAAGTTAGGAACTGTTTTGGATATAACGAACGACTTAATGGCCATAATCTAGAGCCAGAGCCACCGGCCATAATAACAGGAGTGATCATATAAAATTTCCGTTTAAAATCATTTAATTTAATTATTTAGTATTTAGTATTCAAAGAAGTATCTGCTTGTTTATTTTCTTGAAAATACCATTTACTGTGCCTATGCACTTGTTCACTTACAATGAGCTCTTTTTCAGCGAACCACTGATACTTTGAATGCTGTTCAAGAGGCAAAGAGGCTAAGTGACCATTAAAGTTTATTTCATAAGCAAGTACGATGTAATGCGTTGAAAAGTTGTCTTTTGAAAAGTTATCTTCATAAAAATGCTCGTAGATACCTTTAAAGTTTGACGCTACATTATCAAGTTCTAATTCTTCTTTAATGAGACGTTTAAATGCAAATTCAAAAGATTCATCTTTTAATACACGACCACCTGGGACAAACCAAAAGCCTTGTGCTGGTCGATTCGTTCTTTTACCTAATAGCACATTCCCCTCACTGTCTCGAACGATTAAATCAATAGACACTAAAGGGGTAGATTCAACGATTTTTTTAAAATCTGTAGTTGATAATTTCATAAGATCGTACTTAAACACTTCCGTAAATCACTACCATAACATTAATAAATAATCTCTTTTGATTGACATATATAACGAAGAGTATAAATATTTATGATAAAGGTAGTTACTTTTCAATATTTTCTAATTTAAATATAGGTGCTTATAATGAACACACTTAACAATCTATTTTTTAGTTGGTACATTTCTCCAATCACCAAAAATAGTTGTCAATATATCATCGCTGTTTATTGGAGTATTCGATGATAAGTTTTCAAAAAATATATAACTCATTTTTATTCGAAAAGTTTTTTTGCTGTTATATAATCTTCAGGGAAATCAATCTCAATCCAAGATCGACCTGCAGTAGCAATTGTTTTAAAGTTATTACCTTGGTCGATTAAATTCTGTAAAGCAGCTTCAAAGTAGTCCTGATGGTTGTTCTTTTCTTTTAATTCATTTTTTACAGCTGACTTTAATTTTTCCAAAATTACAGAAGTAATCTTGGCAATTCCTATAAACTCACCTTCAGCAATGTTTAAATCAATAGATTTATGAATTACATTCACATTGCCATCAACCGTAGTTACTTTCATTTCTTCTTCGACACACGATTTATAGTCTATAGGTAGAATGATGTCTGAAGCATCAGACGCAATTAAGTCGTCTAAAATCGTTTCATCAAAAATAGTATCGGCATGAATAAAAATGAAGTCATCTTTAAGGTTCCCCATTCCACATGCAAATGATCCAAGAACATTAGTGCAAAAATATAACGGATTATTTACAAAATTAATATTTTCATCTAATAACTCTATAAAGAGCTCAGATTTATAACCTGTAACAACAGTAATATCGTTGATGTCTCTTTCTCTTAATAATCGTATAGCTCTTTCAATTAACTTTTCATTGTTAATTTCTAAAAAACTTTTAGGAAGGTTATTCGTTATTTCTGCTATTCTGCTGCCAAAACCAGCAGCCATTATTATTGCTTGCATATTTACCAAGACTCTCTATAAATTTGATTAATTGTTTCTAATTTTGTGCAACCCGGATCTAATGCTAAATTCCCATCTACTTCTGAAGTAAATTGTTCACACTGTTCGAATTTAACACCAAAATCTCTAAGTTTGTGCGCCATATCAACCTTGGATAATAATGAAGTTATTGCTAAGGTTGATGATGTTTCATCAATGACCGTTGATTGCACCTCTAGTGCCTTATTGATTATATTTCCTATAAAATTAAATTCATTGGATGAATATTTATAGGTTAACTTAAACCATGTAGGATAAAGAGCAGCTAACCCTCTTGCATGAGCAGAGTCAGTATTTGCTCCCAATGGGTACTGTAAACGATGTGGAAGACAAGTACTTGCGTTAGCTAAATTATAACCTGCCAACAAACTTGCATACATTAAATCACTCCTCACCTCTGGCGTTAATTTATCTTCTGCCGCCAAAACAAGTGCGGGTATTGCTATTTCAAGTGCAGAAATTGATTGCATTCGAGTTATAGGGCTAGCAGCTTTAGAAATTAAACTTTCAAATGCATGGGTTATAACATCAAAGCCCGTTTCTAACGTTATTTTTATCGGTAAAGACATTGTCAGTAAAGGATCTAACAAAGCGACTTTTGGAAATACATTTTCTCCTCGAATACCACCTTTCCATGTATTTTCTATATCTGTTACGATTGCCCCTTTGCTTACTTCACTACCTGTACCTGCTGTAGTAGGAACTGCTATTAAAAATAATGGGGATATAAGGCTTAAATCCTGCTTTAGAATTAACTTGCATGAAAGTTGACTTGGTACTACTAAGGAAATAGCTTTAGCCGCATCAATAACACTACCACCACCAACGGCTATTAATGCTGTTATATTATTACTTTGGCAATAATCAGATAACTCATCAACCTCG
>Ga0209292_1003141_pt1 | contig 18341 bp, 15 predicted proteins | sample GOMGulsemesocosm_2_FD_184634 | JGI IMG/M metagenome (GOLD analysis project Ga0209292, IMG submission 184634) | Methane-oxidizing microbial communities from mesocosms in the Gulf of Mexico - GOM9C Gulf of Mexico (SPAdes) (version 2) | ecosystem: Environmental > Aquatic > Marine > Cold seeps... | reverse complement strand
CTAAGGTCTAGGTCTAGGTGAAAGTCTTAGTCTTAGTCTTCGTCATAGTCAAAGTCAGAGTCATTGCCATCGCTTCTTCCTATAAACAGAAACTTCCTCAATAATAAAAGGAATGTTTTTTTAGTTACTTTAATAAAAAAATAACTGTATAGTTATAGGAAAATCAGTACATTTGGAGCTTGAAATTGCTAAAATTACATTTAACTTAAAATAAATATTAAGTTTCATGTTATTCTGCTGTTTTAGATTTTAATAAGTTATAAAAATAATTTAACGATGAATCAGTGCATTAAGTCCTTTCTACTTGTTTTCTTTTTTTGTTTTACAACAATTGCTTCAGCCCAAGATTTAAGCCAACTAAAAAAACTAGATGTTAGTAAATTAACAGATAGTCAAGTTTCTTTGTATTGGGAAGCCATTCAGAAGAAAGGATATACCATGGAGCAAATTGATGTTCTGGCAAAATACCAAGGGATTTCTTCTTTAAAGATTGTTGAGTTTAAAAGAAGAATTCAAGAACTGTCAAATACAGATAAAAACACAACAATTAATAAATCAGAAGATGATTTGTTAATTACAGAGAATTTTGGCTTGAATGGAAATGAGAAACTAAATGATAGTCTTATTAAAAAAGATTTATTATTTGGCTATGACTTTTTTAATAACCCTAAAATTACATTTACCCCTAATATAAATGTTGCAGTCCCTAAAAATTATCAATTAGGCCCAGGTGATGAGTTGATTATTGATTTATGGGGAGCAACAGAAATTTCTTATAAAGGAACAATAAATAACCAAGGAGCTATAAAAATTGAAGGAGTTGGATTTATCTATGTGAGTGGCTTGTCAATTGAAAAAGCGGAAGGGAAAATTAAATCTCGACTGAAAAAGAAACATGCAGGTATTGGAGCTGCAAACTCAAGTTATAATAAAATATACACGAACCTTAATCTAACCAAGATTAGAACTGTACAGATAAACATTGTTGGAGAGGTAAAAGTACCAGGAACCTACTCTTTAGTTTCTTTATCAACTGTTTTAAATGCTTTATATGCTGCAGGAGGTCCTACAAAACAAGGAACATTTAGAGATATAAAATTAATTAGAGACAATAAGACTATTGCCGTTTTTGATGTTTACAACTATTTGTTATCAGGGTCTGAAAAAGGAAACTTAAAAATACAAGACCAAGATGTTATTATTATTGGACCATACAAAAACTTAGTAACTGTTGAGGGAGCTGTTAAACGTCCTGGAAAGTATGAGTTATTAAAAGGAGAATCATTACATGATTTAATCCGATTTTTTGGAGGGTTTACTTCAGAAGCTTATACTGACTTACTAGTTGTTGAAAGAGTCAATGGAAAGCAAAGAGAAATTAAAGAAGTTAAATTAACAGACGCCAATGAGTTTTTGGTAAATGCGGGTGATAAATTTATTGTTCAAGAAGTTGCTGATAAGTTTATGAATAAGGTTGTAATTACAGGTGAAGTATACAGACCTGGAGATTATGAGTTTAAAGAAGGAATGACGCTAAAAAACTTATTAGAGAAAGCAAATGGTATTACTGATGAAGCTTTCTTGAATAGAGGCGTGTTAGTAAGATTTCATGATGACACTGATAAAGAGAATATTGCTTTTTCAGTTTCTGGAATCTTAAATGGCACTAGCAATATTCTTTTAAAATCAAAAGATGAAATTAGAATTTTTCATAAAGAAGATTTAAGAGAAAAGCAAATAGTAACAATACAAGGAGCAGTTAACACTCCACAAGTATTTGATTTTGTAAAGAATTTGCAGATTGAAGATGTTATCGCTCTCTCTGGAGGATTAACTGAAGGAGGAGACTCAAAAACAATAAATGTTTCTAGACGATTAAAAGATGGTAGTTTTAAAACCTTAAGTGAGAATTTTAATTTGTCTTCAAAAAGTAATTTAGAAATAAATAAAGGAGAGTCGTTTTATTTACAACCATTTGACATTGTTAATGTAAGATACCTTAAAGGCTATGTAATTCAGAAAGTAGTAAAAGTTAAAGGAGAGGTTCAGTTTCAAGGAAATTATATCATATCAAATAAGAACGAACGTATTTCTGATCTAATTAGAAAAGCAGGAGGTTTAACTCCTTTTGCATATGTTAAAGGTGCTACCTTGTATAGAAAAAAGAAATCTGAGAATGATGTTAAACTGTTGGAAACATTAAAAACAATTAACGACAAAGATTCAATTTCGCATACTACAATTCTTGAAAAGAAATCATACAAGATTGGAATTGAACTACAAAAAATATTGAAAAAAGGAGGTCTAGGCTCAAAATATGATTTGATTCTTGAAGAAGGTGATGAACTATTGATTCCTTCAGAGAAGCAAACTGTTGAGGTAATGGGAGAGGTATTGTCGCCTTCTTTAGTGAGATTTGAAAGAGCAAAAAGTTTAAAAGCATATATTAATAATTCTGGAGGATTCTCTCAAAAAGCTAAAAAAGGAAAAATATTTGTGGTACATAGTAATGGGGAAATTAAGACAGTAAAAAAATATTTTTTCTTTAAAACCTATCCTAAAGTTGAACCTGGTTCTGTGATTTTTGTTCCTGCAAAGGCAGAATCAAAAGGAAGAATGTCATTACAAGAAATTTTAGGGATTACATCAGCAATTGGAACAATGGGATTGATTATTCAATCGTTGACTAAATAAAACTTTAAGTTGAGAAATATGAAAAATGAAGAAGAAAATACTATAGATATAATAGCTATTGCTTTTGCTTTATGGAAAAGTAAAAGAAAAATAATGAAGATTGCCACCGTTTTTTTCATGTTAGGGATGGTTATTGCAATATTTTCTTCAGTTGAATATAGAGCTACTACAATAATTGTGCCTCAAACAGGATCTAAAAGTATAGGAGGGGATATAAGTGGATTGGCAGCAATGGCTGGTGTAAACATAGGTAGTGTTAGTGCTGAAAATGAGATAATTCCAGCACTTTACCCAAAGATAGTCAATAGTATGCCTTTTAAAAAAGAATTGTTAAAAACATTAATTTCAATAAAAGGATTTGAAAAAAAGATTACGCTTGAATATTACTATGATAAAGTGTATTCATCAGAAACTCGTTCGAAGATTAAAAAATATACATTAAACTTGCCTAGTACAATATTAACTTTTTTTAAAAGGAATAAAGAAGTCGAGTTTAATTCTTTTGATAATAAATTCTTAACCATTTCTGTAAGAGAAAAAGAATTATTAGAATTATTGTTAAATCAAATTGAAATTGTAATTAATGAGAAAAAGGGTTTTGTTAAAATTTCTTCAAAAATGCCAGAACCATTAGCTTCGGCTGAGTTAACACTAAAAATTAGGGAGCTGCTTCAAGAGTATGTTATAAATTTCAGAGTTCAAAAGTCTTTGGATAAATTAAAATTTATAGAAGATCGTTATCTTGAAAAGCAAAATGAATTTAATGAAATTCAAAAAAAATTGGCAGCATTTAGAGATGAAAATCAAGGTGTCAGTTCTGCTTTAGCTAAAACTAGATTGCAAGTTTTAGAATCTCAATATAACTTAAATTATAGTGTTTTTGAAGAATTATCAAAACAATTGGAAGCCCAAGAAATTAAAGTAAAAGAAGATACACCAGTATTTTCAATTCTAGAACCAATTACTGTCCCTATTGATAAAGCAAGCCCTAAAAGACTTGCTATTTTAATGATTTGGAGTTTTCTTGGAGTATTCGTAGGAGTTGTATTTGTACTTGGGAAACTATTTTTTAAGAAAATTAAATAGAATATATAAATAATATTAAATATAATATGAATAAGAAAGTTTACATTGGTATGAGTGCCGATATTATACATCCAGGACATTTAAATATATTAAGAGCAGGTAGAGAACTTGGTGAAGTGACTGTTGGGGTTTTAACAGATGAAGCCATTGCAAGTTATAAGAGATTACCATATTTGAATTTTGATCAACGGAAATTAATAGTTGAAAGTCTTAAAGGTGTTGATAAAGTGATACCTCAAAATTCTTTGGATTATACTGAAAACTTATTGAAAATCAGACCAGATTTCGTGGTTCACGGAGATGATTGGAAAGAAGGAGTTCAAAAGACTACTCGTCAAAAAGTAATTGATACAATTTCGGATTGGAATGGAGAAGTAATTGATGTCCCTTATACTGAAGGTATTTCTTCAACCAAATTAAACCAAAAATTAAAGGCAATTGGTACAACACCTGAAATTAGAATGAAAATGCTACGTAGGTTATTGCAAGCAAAACCGATTGTTAGAATTTTAGAATCTCACAGTGGTTTAACAGGTCTTATTGCTGAAAATGCTTCAACAGAAGTTAATGGTTTGAAGCAAGAATTTGATGGAATGTGGTCTAGTAGTTTAACTGATTCTACATCTAAAGGAAAACCAGATATAGAAGCGGTAGATATTACAACAAGATTGCACGGTCTTAATGATACTTTTGAATGTACCACAAAGCCTATTATTTATGATGGTGATACTGGTGGGAAAATAGAACATTTTGTTTTTACAGTTAGAACTTTAGAAAGACATGGGGTTTCTGCAGTGATTATTGAAGATAAAACGGGTCTTAAAAAGAATTCATTGTTTGGTACAGCTGTACCTCAAACACAAGATTCTATAGAAGGGTTTTCTGCGAAAATTAGAGCAGGTAAAGCAGCTCAAGTGACTGATGACTTTATGATTATTGCTAGGCTAGAGAGTTTAATCCTAGGAAATAGTGTAGAACATGCATTAGAAAGAGCAGATGCATATATTGAGGCTGGTGCAGATGGCATAATGATTCACAGCAAAGAAAAGAGTGGAGAAGAGATTAAAGAATTTTGCACGAAGTTTAGACGGAAAGATAAAAATACTCCAATTGTAGTTGTCCCTTCTACTTATAATCATATCACAGAAAAGGAATTTATTGAATGGGGCGTTAATGTTGTTATTTATGCAAACCATATGCTTAGAGCATCTTATCCAGCAATGATGAATGTTGCTAAGTCTATTTTGCTAAATGGACGTTCATCTGATGTTAATGATAAATGTATGCCTATTAAAGAAATATTAGAATTAATTCCAGGAACAAAATGATAAGTGTTGAAAAATTTTATAATTGCTTAAATGATTTTGGAATTGATTTTTTTACAGGCGTTCCGGATTCACTATTAAAAGATATTTGTAGCTATATTACTGATGTCACTCCAAAAGAGAACAATATTATAGCAACAAATGAAGGAGGGGCAATTGGGTTAGCTATGGGGTATAATTTAGCATCTTCTAAAATACCATTAGTTTATATGCAAAATTCTGGTTTCGGCAATGCAATTAACCCTTTACTTTCATTAGCAGATCCCAAGGTATATGGAATTCCAATGCTTTTAGTTGTTGGCTGGAGAGGTGAGCCAGGATTAAAAGATGAACCACAGCATGTAAAACAAGGAGAAGTAAGCGAAAGTTTATTGCAAACTTTGAATATCCCTTTTGTAGTTCTATCATCTGAGACTATTGATTTAGAAGGTGTAATTAAGAATGCTGTGGAGGTAATAAATGAAGAAAAAACGCCATATGTTATCTTAATTAGAAAAGGAACTTTTGCACCCTATACTTTAAAAAACAAGAATTCAACAAATTTTGATTTAAATCGTGAAGGTGCTATTAAAAAAGTTATTGATTTAATTAATGATGATGATATTGTTGTTGCCACTACAGGAAAAACTTCTAGAGAAGTATTTGAATATAGGGTTGAGAGAGGTGATGGACATGAAAAAGATTTCTTAACCGTTGGAGGTATGGGCCATGCTAATCAGATTGCTCTTGGAATTGCTATTGCAAAACCTGAGAGAACTGTTTACTGTTTTGATGGAGACGGTGCAGTATTGATGCATACTGGTTCAATGGGGATTGTAGGAGATATTAAGCCTTCAAATTTTAAACATATTATTATTAATAATGGGGCTCACGATTCTGTAGGAGGTCAACCAACTATTGGATTTGATATTGATTTTAGAAAAATAGCAGATGCTTTTAATTATAATGAAACTTTTCAAATAAAATCAATAAATGAATTTGATATTGTGTTTAATTCTTTTAAGAATTCAACAGGACCTTGCTTATTAGAAATTTTAGTAAATAAAGGTGCTCGTAAAAACCTTGGAAGACCAACAATAACTCCAGAGAATAATAAAATTAATTTCAAGACTTTTTTACAATAATTTATGAATCAACTTGTAAAGTTCGGATTAGATTCTGTTGATTATTTAAATGTTTTTTTGGCAGAATATTCACCAAAAAACATTCTTCTTGTGACTGGAAAAAAATCATATATAAATTGTGGTGCACAAAAAAAAATTGAACCAATATTATATGGATATAATTTTATTCGTTTCTCAGACTTTAAAGAGAACCCAATAATAGAAGATGTAGAAAAGGGAGTCGAGATATTTAATAAAAATAAATGTGATTTAATCATAGCAATAGGGGGTGGAAGTGTTATAGATATGGCTAAATTAATTAAATTTTTTAGTCATAAACAAAAGCCTTTTATTAAGTATTTTAACTCAGGGTTAGAAAAAGATAATGATATTCCACTTGCTGTATTACCAACGACAGCAGGTGCAGGTAGTGAAGCGACACATTTTGCTGTAGTTTATGTTGATCAAATAAAATATTCAATTTCAAGTGAGTATTTATTGCCTAACGTTGTATGTATAGATTCTTCTTTTTTGCATAGTCAGTCAAAATACCAGATAACAGTTTCCGGATTAGATGCTCTTTCTCAAAGTATAGAATCTTATTGGTGTATAAATTCAAATGTTGAATCCATGAAATTTTCAAAAAAAGCAATTAAGCTGATATGGGATAATTTAACTAATTCGGTTAATAAAAATGTGGAGTCATTAGAGAAATTATCAAAAGGAGCTTATTATGCTGGTAGAGCAATAAATTTAACTAAAACAACAGGTCCTCATGCCCTTTCTTATGGATTTACAATAAAATATGGGCTGCCCCATGGGCACTCAGTGGCACTTTTTCTTCCTTTTTTTATAGGGTTTCATAATGAGACCTTAAAAGTTAATTGTAATGATAATAGGGGTGAAGAATTCGTGAGAAATCAAATAAGTAATATAGAAAAAATCATTAATATAAATAAAAACACATTAGAGAAGGAAGTTCTAAAGATGTTTAAAAGATTAAATATTGAAATTAACTTTGAAAAATTAAAAATCGACTTTACTGGTTTTAGTGTAGCTTTAAAAGGCATAAATCAGGATAGGTTAAAGAATAATCCTAGAACAATTTCATTAAAAGAAGTAGAAAGTATTTATTTCTATAATTTAAAAATATAATTTGTATTTAATTTAAGTATGAAAAAAGGTGGCGTATGATGAAAACAAATTTTATTTATTCAGGTTTGTCTCAGTTTTTAAAAAACTTCACAAATCTTATTATATTAATAATTTTCGCGAAAATTTTTACTTTAGGAGATTTTGGTGTGTTTTCTTACGCTTTAACAATAGCTAATCTTTTTGTGATTTTATTTGACTATGGTTATAATTATAAACTAACAAAAGAATTAGCTCAAAATGAAGATATTTATGAAGTTTTGATTCAGAAAGCCTTTAAAGTAAAAGTCTTATTATCAGTTTTCGGAATTATTCTTTTTTTTACATTCTATTTTTTAGGAGCATGGGAAGAGCAGTACTTCTATATTCTTTTTTTTTTACTCCTTTCTTCTGTTTTTTTTTCTTTCGCGAATGACTTAAATATTCCTTTTAGAATTGCAAACAAATTCCATAAAGAAACTCTTAATTATCTAATTTATTCTTGTTTTTTACTGATTACCTCTATTTGCTCAGTTTTTATTTGGGGAAATGTTATTATGTTATCTGTTGCTTTCCTTCTTTCAAGGTTCATTTTTTTTATTGTGTCATATTTTTCGGTAAAATCTTTTATTAAGTTAAACCTCTTTGGTAATTTTTTTAAAAAAACATCACTGATAAAAGAATTAAAAGATGGATTTCCTTATGCATTACAAATAGGAACCTCTGTTTTTATGGTTAGTATTGATACTATAATTTTAGAAAGGTATGGAACTGTAGAAGAAGTCGGAATTTATCAAGCAGGAATTAAAATTTTAATTGCCTCTACATTTTTTATATCTGTGATTCAAAATGTGCTTTTACCTATTTTAGCGAAAGAATATAAGTTAAATAGATCTTTATTTATTTCATGGAATAAAAAGTATACAAAATATTGTATAATTTTAGGATTATTTGCTGCTAGCTTTGTTTTTGGGTTTAAGGGGTATTTGATTCAGTATTTATTCACAGAAAGCTTCAATGAGCTAAATTACTACATGGTTGGTTTTGCACTATTAATCTTTTTAAGGTATTTTGCCTTAACATTTGGTTTAGTTTTAACTATTAGTGATAATCAAGATAAAAGGTTAAAAGCAACAATAACAGGGAATATAGTTTTAATATTTTTTGGATTGATTTTAATTCCGAAATATCATATTTTAGGTTGTATTATTGCTTCATTAATAGCTCATGTGGTAATGTACTCGATGTACTTTTTTTACTCAAAAAAAGAATTAAATTATGAAAAATAAAGAAGAGTACTGGTCTGATGAATTGGATAAGGTTTGTAATGTCCTCTCCAACCAGAATGTGAAATGGTTTTTGGATCATGGAACTTTATTAGGTGCTATTCGAGATGAAAAGTTTATTCCATGGGACAATGACATAGATTTAGGGGTCGTAAATATAAATTTAAGCCTAGATTTGATAAGAATTAAGACATTGGTGAATGATTTTTATAAATTAGGGTATTCTTCAAAGTATTTTGGAGATTCTATTTATCTTTTTAAAGAAAACATTGAATTTGGTATAAAGTTCTATCAGAAAAATGAGTTTAATTTTAAGGGAGCTTTTATAAAATATGAGAAGTACAATTTTTTTTCTGTATTATATTTTTTAGCAACTTATTGTTTTTTTGAAAAAGGTGGTAAAATGTCTTTTTTTAAAAATATTTTATATTCAATTAAATTAATAAAGATAATTCTTAAACCATTTAAAAAAATATTACTAGCTCATTCTAATATAGAGCTCGTCGAACTTTCAATTCATGAAAAGTATTTTAAACATTTTAAAAAAATATGTTTTTATGAAAAATACTACAATGTCCCAAAGGATGATATTGAGTATCTAAGGTTTAAATATGGGGAAAATTGGAACGTTCCAATTAAGGAATATAATTATTTGTTAGATGATGGAGCAATTAAATAGAACAAATCTTAATGATAAAATTGTATTTGTTCTTTTTACAATTATTTATCTTTATTGTGTTGACATATCTCCAATTGTTTATGCTTGTTTTAATTTAGTATTTGCTTTTTTATTATTGAAAAATGGGTTGATGAATGATTTAAGAAAGGCTTCTAATCTTTTTAATATATTTTTCTTTATGTTCTGTATTGTGGGGTTGTCATTCTATAATTTTATTTTTTTCAATACAGTTTTGATTGGTTATATCAGTGTCTCATTTGTTCTATTTCAATTAGTTTTTATATTTTTTTATGAAGAAAACATAATTAATACTAGTACAGATTTTAAAAAAACGAAAACGAAAAGCAAATTGCTAGTTAAAATATGGTTGTTGGCTTTTATATTTTTAGGATATTTGTGTATTATATTATATTATTTAAAACTAGGTTACATTCCATTATTTGGTGGGTTAAGTCCAGAAGAAAGAATTAAAGCTCTTCAAGGAAGTGGTGTGTTATTACAGTTTATTAGGTTTGGTATATATGCTAGTATTATATATTTTTTCCTGACAAAATATAGGTTTTTCACTCTTTGTGTTTTTTTTTCACTCAATCTAGGGATTCTTGGCACGGGTTTTAGAGGTGAGTTTATTCAATATATCTTCTTCTTTTTCTTATGTTATATAACTATTAATAATATTAAATTATCCTTAATTAAATTACTGCTGTTAGGTGGTTCTACTCTTTTTTTTATAGTAATATTAGAGTATTTTAGGACAAGTGAAAATAGTGATTTTTTGTTTTTTTTATTGAGTAATTTAGGATTGAGTTTAAGTGTCGGTATTTATAATTTCAATTTTATTTTACTGAATTTTGATAATTTTCAATGGGGTTCTACTTTTTTTTACAATTTTTCAATGTTTATGCCAGGTCCTAATTTTGATTATACTGTTTGGCTTACTAAACAGGTAAATATGGATTTTGATGGCGGTATAACCCCAACTATTATTGGCGACTTTTATGTGAATTTTTCAAATTATTTGTACCCTATAGTTATTTTATTTGCTTTTTTTATTAAGAAGGTTGAAAACAGAATTATAAATAATCAGTATTCAATCTTTAAAGTCATATTTTGGGTAAATATATCATTACTATTATCAAGGTCTGTAACTGGAGGTTTTTCAAATCAATCATTACAGCTTTTTATAACGTCATTCTTTATTTTGACTTTATTCGTAGTCAAGAATATTAAAATAAATTATGAAAATAATATTAGCACATAACAATTTCCTTTAAATTTCAACTTAGGGTTTAATCATAGATTTCATGAAAAAAATAATAAAAAGTGAAGATACTTCAAATTAACAATCAGCACTATTTAAAGGGTGGAGCTCATAGGGTATATTTTGACTCAGCGACTTTGCTGAAAGAAAATGGTCATGAGGTTTATTTTTTTAGTTTAAAAGAAGAACTGTCAATTCCTGATGAGAATGATGCTTTTTTTTCAGAAGCTATAGATTTTAGAGAATCTAATTTTGTAAATAAAGTGTTATCTGTAAAAAGTTTTTTAAACAATAAAAATGCCTCTGACAAACTTAAAGAATATATAAAAAAAAATAAACCTGATGTAGCTCATGTTCATTTATTTATGGGAGGATTAACAACTGCAATTTTAAAAATTTTAAAAGATAATAATATACCAATTGTTCATACTGTACATGATTATAGATTAATTTGTCCGTCCTATTTGTTCTTAGATGGAAACGGTAAAATTTGTGAAAAGTGCAAAAGCGGAAGATTTATCAATTGCTTTACGAATAAGTGCTCAGATAAAAGCTTAACTCAGAGTAGTATTTTAGCTATAGATGCATATTATAGAAAATACATTAAAAGTCCATATGAGTATATTGATAAGTATATTTTTGTTAGTAAATTTAGTTATAATAAACATAATGAATATCAAAAAGGAATTAATTTAAAATCAGTAGTTTTGCATAATTTTATATCAAACTTAGAAGATATAAAACCAAATAATAAAAAAGGAAAGTATTTTCTTTATTTAGGACGATTGTCAAGAGAAAAAGGTGTAGACACTTTGATAAATGCTGTAGAAAAAGCGAAAGTTAATTTAAAAATTGTTGGTAATGGCCCATTGTTTAAAAGAAAAGAGACCTGCCAAAATAAAAATATTGAATTTTTAGGATTTAAAACAGGAGTTGAATTATGGGGTATTATAAAGAATGCTTGTTTTATTGTTGTTCCATCAGAATGGTATGAGAACAACCCGTTGTCAATTATTGAGTCCTATGCTTATGGTAAGCCAGTAATAGGATCTAAAATTGGCGGGATACCTGAGATTTTGAAACATGATAAAACTGGTTATTTATTTGATCATGGGAATGAAGAGAACCTGAAAGAAGTACTTTTATATGCAGATTCAAAATCAGAAGAAGAATATGAAATATTGTCGAAAAATGCAAGAAATTTTGCAGAGAGTTATTTTAACCCAACAAAGCATTATAAAGAGCTAATTAATATATACAAAGAAGTAATAAAAAAACAATGAAGAAAAAAATTTACATTGCTGGTTCAGGTGGGATGTTAGGAGAAGCATTTTACAATCAATTTAAGGATGATTATGAAATTAAATGTTCAGATAAGGATGTTAATGAAGATTGGCTTTCATTTTTAGATTTCAGAGATTTTGAAGCATATAAAAAAGAAGTTAAAGATTTTAATCCAGATTACTTATTCCATATAGGTGCGTATACTGATCTAGAATTTTGTGAAGAAAATGTAGATGATACATATGCAACAAATACACTGGCAGTTGAGAATGCTGTTTATTTAGCAAATCAATTAGATATTCCACTTTTATATATAAGTACTGCAGGGATTTTTGATGGGAAACAAGATTTGTACGATGATTGGGATATGCCAAATCCACTTGGGGCATATGCAAGATCTAAATACATGGGAGAACGATTTGTTTGTGAAAATGCGAAAAGATTTTTAGTTTGTAGAGCTGGTTGGATGATGGGATCTGGGCCTAAAAAGGATAAGAAATTCATTCAGAAATTAATGAAGCAAATTAAGGATGGAAATAGAGAGTTATTTATAGTAAATGATAAAGATGGAACTCCTACTTATACACATGATTTTGCTAAAACAGTAAAAGAATTGATTAAAAAAGAGTATTGGGGGCTTTACAATTGTGTCTGTGGAGGGCAAACGAGTAGGTATGAAGTAGCAGAAGAATTAGTAAGTCTTATCGGAAAGAAAGATGAGATTAAAATTACATCTGTAAATTCAGAGTATTTTAAAGATGTTTATTATGCAGAAAGACCTCCATCAGAAAGACTTTTAACAAAAAAACTTGATTTAAGAGGAGTCAATAAAATGCGAGATTGGAGAATTTCTTTAAAAGAGTATATTGAAAATTATTACCAAGGATATTTAGATTAAAATGCAACTAAAAAAGAAAAAGATTGCAATAATTGGAACTAATGGTCTGCCTGCGAACTATGGTGGTTTTGAGACCATGACTAATTATTTAACAAAACAGAAAAATCAAGAATTTGATTTTTTTGTTTTTTGTGGAAAAACACCTGGAAACAAAAAAAGAAAGTCTTATAATGGAGCAAACTTAATATATTTGCCTTTTAATGCTAATGGATCCCAAAGCATTATTTATGATGTGATTTCAATTATAAAAAGTTGGTTCAAATATGATGTTTTGTTAATATTAGGAACTCCAGGCTGTGTCATTTTACCTGTTCTTAATTTGTTTAAGAAGACCAAAACTATAATTAATTTTGGTGGTCTTGAATGGAAACGTGATAAGTGGAGTTTCTTAATAAGGAAATACCTTAAATTCACTGAATCTTTAGCTATAAAATACAGCACACATATTGTTGCAGATAATCAATATTTTTGTAATTATATTCAATCAGAATATGGGAGAAATAGTGAGTTAATTGAATATGGTGGAGATCATGTTTCAAAATTACCAATCACTAGTGAATTAATGAATGAATATTCATTTTTAGGCAAGGAATATGCAATAAGTGTTTCTAGAGCGCAACCAGATAATAATTTACATGTTTTGTTAGAAGCCTACTCTAAAACGCCAAATAAAGTGTTGGTATTAGTCTCAAATTGGGGTAAATTCGAGTATGGAATATCTTTAAAGAAGAAATATGCGAATTACTCAAATTTATTCCTTTTAGATGCAATTTATGATTTGAAAATTTTGGATGTCCTTAGAAATAATGCAAAAGTATATGTTCATAGTCATACCTATTGCGGAACTGCACCTTCGTTAGTTGAGGCAATGAACTTGGGATTGCCTATAATCTCATTTAAAGTACAAACAAACCTAGAAACGACAGAGGAAAAAGCGCTTTTTTTTAGTGATTCAGATAGTTTAATCTCACTAATCAATAATGTTTCTAGAGATGAATTAAAAATGTTAAGTAATCAAATGCAAGAAATTGCCGAGAAAAGATATACTTGGGATAGAATTTCAAATAAATACGCAAAACTTTTTAATTTATGAAAGGAATAGTATTAGCAGGAGGAAGTGGAACAAGGTTGTACCCAATAACAAAAGGTGTTTCTAAACAATTATTACCTATTTATGACAAGCCAATGATTTATTACCCATTATCTGTATTGATGTTGGCAGGAATACAAGAAATATTAATAATTTCTACACCAGAAGATTTACCAAATTTCGAGAAATTATTAGGTGACGGAACGGATATAGGAATTAAACTATCCTACAAAGAACAACCGAGCCCAGATGGATTGGCACAGGCCTTTATCATAGGAGATGAGTTTATTGGGAATGATAATGTGTGTTTGGTGTTGGGAGATAATATTTTCTATGGAAGTGGGTTAACGAAGACCTTACAAAATGCAAGAGAAAACGTAGAGAAAGAGAATAAATCTACCGTTTTTGGGTATTATGTAAACGATCCAGAGAGATATGGAGTTGCTGAGTTTGATGTTAATGGGAATGTTACATCAATAGAAGAGAAACCAACAGAGCCAAAATCTAATTATGCAGTTGTTGGTTTATATTTTTATACAAATGAGGTTGTACAGATTGCTAAAAACGTAAAGCCATCTCACAGAGGTGAATTAGAAATTACTTCAGTAAATCAAGAATATTTAAAAAGGAAAAGTTTAAAAGTTGAGCTGTTAGGAAGAGGGTTTGCTTGGTTAGATACTGGTACTCACGATTCTCTAATGGAAGCAGGACAGTTTATTGAAACTATAGAAAAAAGACAAGGGCTAAAAGTAGCTTGTCTAGAAGAAATCGCATACTTTATGGGATATATAACTTCTGATCAAGTAAAAAAGTTAGCTGAGCCATTAAAGAAAAATGGATATGGCCAGTATTTATTAAAATTGATTAAAGAATAAAATGAACTTTATAAAAACAAGAATTTCTGACCTTGTAATAATTGAACCCAATGTCTTTGGAGATAAAAGAGGTTATTTTTTAGAATCCTACAATCAAGTATCGTTTGAAAAAAACATTGGGAGAACTACTTTTGTTCAGGATAATGAATCAAAATCATCCAAAGGAGTTTTAAGAGGATTGCATTTTCAAAAGCCACCATTTGCACAAGCGAAGTTAGTTAGATGTATTGAGGGTGAAGTACTGGATGTTGCAGTTGATTTAAGAAAAGAGTCTGAAACCTATGGACAACATGTCTCTGTGGTGCTTTCTGGAGAGAATAAGCGACAGTTGTTTGTTCCTAGAGGATTTGCTCACGGATTTATTGTGTTAGGTGAATTTGCTACTTTTGCATATAAAGTAGACAATAACTATTCTCCAGAACATGAAGATGGAATCATGTGGGATGATGCCAGTTTGAATATTAATTGGCAATTAGAGAAAGAGGAAATACTTTTATCTGGTAAGGATAAAGAACTAACTTCATTTAATGAGTTTGAAACACCTTTCGAATAATGAATGTATTAATTACTGGAGCCTCTGGCCAATTAGGATCTGAAGTAGCATCTATATCTTCTTTATATCCAACCATGAATTTTTTCTTTGCAACTTCTAAAATTGTTGATATTTGTAATTTTAATGAATTAGAAAGTTATGTATTACAAAATAATATAGATTCAATAATTAATTGTGCTGCTTATACCCAGGTTGATAAAGCAGAAGAAGAGTTTGATGCAGCAGAAAAAGTAAATTCTGTTGGAGTTGCCAATTTAGTAAAGGTTTTAAAAAACAGGAATGGGAAGTTAATTCATATTTCTACAGATTATGTTTTTGATGGGAAGAATTACATCCCTTATAAAGAAAGTGATCTTACAAACCCATTGGGAGTTTATGGGAGAACAAAACTATATGGAGAAAAAAAAATAACAGATTCTAACATTAATGGGATTATTATAAGAACCTCATGGTTGTATTCAGAATTTGGTAATAACTTTGTAAAGACTATGTTGCGCCTAGGAAAAGATAGAGAAACTCTTGGGGTAATTGCAGATCAAGTGGGAACTCCTACAAATGCGAAAGATTTGGCCTATACCTGTTTAGAGATCTTATCTAATTATGATCAATTAAATAAAAAAGGTTCAATTTATCATTATTCAAATGAAGGAGCAGCTTCTTGGTATGATTTTGCAACTGCAATTATGGAGTTTAGTAAAACTGATTGTAATGTGCTGCCAATTGAAACAAAAGATTATCCTACTCTTGCTGTTAGACCACCATACTCGATACTGAATAAAAGCAACATTAAAAGTGATTTTGATGTGTCGATTTTAAATTGGAGAGCATCACTAAAAAAATGTATTAAAAAAATTGAAAAGAAATAAATTATGAAAAATATTTTAGTTACTGGAGGAGCAGGGTTTATTGGATCACATGTTGTACGGTTATTAGTTAATAAATATCCAGAATATCATATTGTAAATATGGATGTGCTTACCTATGCTGGAAATTTAGCCAATTTAAAAGATGTTGAAGACAAAGATAATTACACATTTGTAAAATGTGATATTTGTGATTTTGATAAGGTGAAAAAAGTATTTATCGATTATGAAATTGATAGTGTAATTCATCTTGCTGCAGAATCACATGTAGACAGATCTATTAAAGATCCGTTTTCGTTTGCCCAAACTAATATTATGGGGACGTTAAGCTTATTACAAGCGGCGAAACAGTATTGGGATTTTAATTGGGAAGATAAATTATTTTATCACGTTTCTACAGATGAAGTGTATGGGTCTTTAGGAGAAGAAGGTCTTTTTACAGAGAAAACTTCATACGATCCACACTCTCCATATTCAGCATCAAAGGCATCTTCAGATCATTTTGTAAGAGCTTTTCAAGATACCTATGATTTGCCAACAGTAATCTCTAATTGTTCAAACAATTATGGTTCTTATCAGTTTCCAGAGAAATTGATTCCATTGTTTATAAACAACATAGTGAATAAAAAACCATTACCAGTGTATGGAAAAGGGGAGAACGTTAGAGATTGGTTATTTGTAGATGATCATGCAAAAGCTATAGATCTTATTTTTCATAAGGGAAAACAAGGAGATACCTATAATATTGGTGGCTTTAATGAATGGAAAAATATTGACTTAATAAAAGTTATGATAGCAACAGTAGACAGGCTTTTAGAGAGAGAAGTTGGTGAATCAAACGATTTAATTACATATGTAAAAGATAGAGCAGGGCATGATTTAAGGTATGCTATTGATTCAACGAAGTTAAAAAACGAATTGGGCTGGGAACCATCATTACAATTTGAAGAAGGTATTGAGAAAACAGTAAAATGGTATCTTGAAAATATTGAATGGATGGATAATGTAACTTCTGGGAATTATAAAAGTTATTATGATGAAATGTACGAGGTAAAAGGTTAATTTATAGTAATCATTTTGGTTAACTTTAAGTTAATTTTTTCTTTTCAATGCAATTTTAAATTAAAATTGCTAATTTTGCACTGAAAAGAAATAAAAAAAATGCTAAATATGTTTACTTCCGTCTTTACTAACCCTATAGTGGTTTTCCTAGTTGCTTTAATTACAACCTATTTTATTATACCAAAAATTATTTGGGTTGTAAACTCTAGAGATCTTATTGATAAACCAGACCATAGAAGTTCTCATAAAAGATCAACACCTACAATGGCAGGAGTTTCATTTTTTCTGGCTATAATCATGGTTGTTTTTTTACTTAAATCAGAAGATGTTGATAATATTGGAGTGAACTTAATTGTTGCATTAACTATAATTTTTATTATTGGATTAAAAGATGATTTAGTTGTTTCTTCTCCAAAAGCAAAAATGGGAGGTCAGTTATTGGCAATAATTGTTATAATGATGAGCAGTACTTTTCAATTTACTGAGCTTTATGGTTTTTTAGGATTTGAGATGTTGCCACTATATATTACTGTTCCACTCACAATATTTTTTATGTTGACAATTATAAATTCTTATAATTTGATAGATGGTATTGATGGACTTGCATCGATAATAGGTATTGTTATATTTTCTAGTTATGCAGTCGTTTTTTATACAATTGGATTGAATTATTATTTTTTAATTTCTTTAGGCTTTATTGGAGTTTTAGCAGCCTATCTCCGGTATAATTTTTCAAGTTCAAAGAAAATATTTATGGGGGATACAGGTTCTTTGATTATTGGTTTTTGTATCGCTTTTTTAACAATGAAATTTTCATCAATACAGTCATTTCAATTGATTGAGTTGCCTTTTTTAATGGAAAATAAAATATTTATAGTACTGGCCATTATTGGGATCCCGTTATTTGATACTGCAAGGGTTATTGGAATACGGCTATTAAATAATAAAAGTCCTTTTTATCCAGATAGAAACCATATTCATCATATACTAATTGATTCTGGTCTTAAACACTATAAAGCAAGTCTGTTTTTAGCATTGTTAAACATCGTATTAATTGCTTTAGTTGTGTTTTTAGCTAGTTATTTTGATAGTTTTAAAATGGTTGTTGCAATTTTTTTGATTGTTGTTTTTTCACTTATTCTTTTTTATCA
>Ga0209292_1003138_pt1 | contig 18348 bp, 15 predicted proteins | sample GOMGulsemesocosm_2_FD_184634 | JGI IMG/M metagenome (GOLD analysis project Ga0209292, IMG submission 184634) | Methane-oxidizing microbial communities from mesocosms in the Gulf of Mexico - GOM9C Gulf of Mexico (SPAdes) (version 2) | ecosystem: Environmental > Aquatic > Marine > Cold seeps... | reverse complement strand
TTTTTGGAGGAATTTTAAACCGTCAAGATCATCAAGGTGATATTGCTGAAATGGAAGAATACAATATTCCTCAATTGGATTTAGTGATTGTTGATTTATATCCATTTGAAAAAACGGTAGCTTCTGGAGCACCTGAGCAAGATATTATTGAAAAAATTGATATCGGTGGTATTTCTTTAATCAGAGCTGCTGCTAAGAATTTTAAAGATACTGTGATTGTTTCTTCAATGGAACAATATGAAGAGTTCTTAACTATCATTAATGAAAATAACGGAGAAACTTCTATTTCAGATAGAAAGAAGTTTGCAGGAAAAGCATTTAATGTTTCTTCTCACTATGATACGGCTATCTTTAACTACTTTAACCAAGAAGGTGAAGAAATAGTATTGAAAATCAGTGAGAATAATGGTAAAACATTACGTTATGGAGAAAATCCTCATCAAAAAGGATTCTTCTTTGGTGATTTTGATGCGATGTTTGATAAATTACATGGTAAAGAATTAAGTTATAATAACTTATTAGATGTTGATGCTGCTGTAAACTTAATGGATGAGTTTAAAGGAGAGGCGCCAACATTTGCAGTATTGAAACATAATAACGCCTGTGGTTTTGCTCAACGTTCTACTATTTGTGAAGCTTATGTTGATGCTTTAGCAGGAGATCCTACTTCAGCCTTTGGAGGAGTGTTGATTTCTAATACAACTATAGATGCTGCTACTGCACAAGAAATTCATAAATTATTCTGTGAGGTAGTTATTGCACCATCTTTTGATGCCGATGCAGAAGAAATTCTTAAAGGAAAGAAAAATAGAATCTTATTAGTTCAAAAAAATATTGAAATGCCAGCAACAAATGTAAGAGCTTGTTTAAATGGTATTTTAGTTCAGGACAGAAATAATATCACTGATACTATTCAAGGTTTAGAAGATAAGACAACTACGAAAACTACTGATGCTCAAAAAGAAGATTTAATCTTTGCTTCTAAAATTTGCAAGCACACTAAATCGAATACAATTGTATTGGTAAAAAACAAACAGTTGTGTGCAAGCGGAACAGGGCAAACATCTAGAGTTGATGCTTTAAATCAAGCAATTGAAAAAGCAACTAAATTTGAATTCAATTTAGATGGAGCGGTAATGGCAAGTGATGCGTTTTTTCCTTTCCCAGACTGTGTAGAGATAGCTGATAAAGCAGGTGTTAAAGCAGTGATTCAACCTGGAGGGTCAATTAAAGATCAATTGAGTATTGATTACTGTAACGAAAATAATGTAGCAATGGTATTTACAGGAACAAGACACTTTAAGCACTAAGAAATACACATAAATTAACATAAAAACTCCGTAAAAAATATTTTTACGGAGTTTTCTTTTTTAATGTTATTTTTTCCTTAAATTTAGTACCTTTGGTAGATTGCCAATACAAACACGTTTTACCCTTTTAAATACATTACACGCTTATGGGATTTTTTGATTTCCTGACGGAAGAAATAGCTATAGATTTAGGTACTGCAAATACCTTAATTATTCATAACGGAAAAGTTGTGGTTGATGCTCCATCTATTGTTGCAAGAGATCGAATAAACGGAAATATAATTGCAGTTGGTCAAGAGGCTAACATGATGCAAGGGAAAACCCATGAAAACATTAAGACAATACGTCCGTTGAAAGATGGGGTAATTGCAGATTTTGATGCTTCTGAAAAAATGTTGACCATGTTTATTAAAAACATACCAGCATTAAAGAAAAAATTATTTCCGCCATCATTACGTTTAGTTATCTGTATTCCTTCTGGAATTACTGAAGTAGAAATGCGTGCAGTAAAAGAATCTGCAGAAAGAGTAAATGGTAAAGAAGTGTATTTAATACATGAGCCAATGGCGGCAGCTATTGGTATAGGTGTTGATATTATGCAACCAAAAGGGAACATGATTGTTGATATCGGAGGTGGTACCACTGAAATTGCAGTAATTGCTTTAGGAGGAATTGTATGTGATAAGTCTGTTAAGGTTGCAGGTGATGTGTTTACGAATGATATCGTTTATTTTATGCGTACACAACACAATTTGTATGTAGGAGATAGAACAGCTGAAAAAATAAAAATTCAAATAGGCGCTGCTACAGAAGATTTAGAGACACCGCCTGAAGATATGTCTGTTCAAGGTAGAGATTTACTTACAGGTAAGCCAAAACAAGTACAAATTTCATTCAGAGAAATAGCTAAAGCATTAGATAAATCAATTTTAAGGATTGAAGATGCTGTAATGGAAACATTATCGCAAACGCCACCAGAATTAGCAGCCGATATTTATAATACTGGTATCTATTTAGCTGGAGGAGGATCAATGTTAAGAGGATTGGATAAAAGGTTGTCTAAAAAAACAGACTTACCAGTTTATATTGCTGAGGATCCATTACGTGCAGTAGTTAGAGGTACGGGTATAGCTTTAAAAGATCTTGCTAAATACAAAAGTATTCTGATTAAATAGCGTGACTAATGCAGCAGGTAATTTCGTATTTATTAAAGAAAAAAAACTTCTTGTTTTTCATCTTACTGTTGAGTATCTCATTAGCTCTAACAATACAATCACATAGATATCATAAGAGTAAGTTTATTAATGCTGCTAATGATGTTACAGGTGGATTGTATGAATCCGTAAATCATGTTAATGAGTTTATTAATTTAGATACCTATAATGAGCGTCTTTTAAAAGAGAACGCTAGATTAAGAAAGGAATTAAGTAATTACAGTTTTCATAGTATATCCAATGATTTAAAAGAAGTACCCTATGAGTTTATCCCTGCAAAATTAATAGAGAATAGTTTTCATAAGAAAAATAACATTTTAGTTATTAATAAGGGGGCCAAACATGGAGTGACTACTGATATGGGGGTAATCACCACTAACGGAATAGTTGGTGTTATAGAAAGCGTTGGCGAAAATTTTTCTACAGTATTGTCGGTGTTGCATATACAGTCACAAATTAATGTTCAGTTAAAAAAAACAAATCACATTGGATCATTGGTGTGGGGCGGGGAATCTCCGTTTGAAGTCCAATTAGAGGACATTACTAAAGTAGCTCCTATAAAAATAAATGATACGATTGTTACAGGTAACTATTCTATTTTTCCACAAGGAATTATCGTTGGTAAAGTTACAAAAGCAGAATTAGATCAGACACAAAATTATTTTGATGTTGATGTTGAATTATTTAATGACATGTCAAATATAGGGTATGTGTATGTGGTGAAAAATAAAGCCTTAAAAGAAGTAAATCAACTTTTAAATCCAGATCAGAATGAATAAGGAAGTTGTTTTACGAATCCTCTTTTTTATACTACTTGTTTTATTACAAGTATTGGTGTTTAGTAATATGCGCATTGGAGCTTATGTGCCTTATGTGTATGTGTTATTTATTATAATATTCCCAATAAAATCCGATAGGGCAGTATTTTTATTAAGCAGTTTTTTGTTAGGGTTGAGCTTAGATTTTTTCTTTAGCTCTGGAGGAGTGCATGCTGCTGCTTGCACAATAATTGCCTATATAAGACCACAAGCACTGAAGTTTTCTTTTGGTAGAAGTTATGAGTTTCAAACAATAAAGTTGTCTAAAGTGTCTATTGCTGCTAAAGTTGCATATTTCTCAATTCTAATTGTAATACATCATTTGGTCTTATTTTTATTAGAAACTTTCAACCTTTCTTTCATACTGTATAGTTTAAAAAACACGCTGTTTAGTAGTGTATATACAGTATTGTTAAGTTTAGTTTTAGTTACATTATTTAGTAAGAGGAAAGAATGAGGAATGCGTTACTTTATATTCTAGTTATTATTACGGGCTTGTTATTTATAGGTAGGCTTTTTTATTTGCAAGTAATTAATGAAAGCTTTAAGCATCAGTCGGAAAGTAATGCGTACAAGCGTGTAAGGGCCTATCCTGAACGCGGACATATTTATGATAGAAATCAACAATTATTAGTTGCGAATCAGCCTTCATATGATTTAATGGTAATACCTCGAAAAGTTAAACCGTTTGACACACTGCAATTATGTGATTTATTGGCTATCGACAAAGAAAAATTAATTAAACAATTAAACAAAGCAAGACGTTATTCTCCTAGGTTACCATCTCCAGTTGTTGCCCAAATGTCAAAGATTGAATATGCTTCTTTGCAAGAGAAAATCAGAAAATTTAAGGGGTTTTATATTCAAAAAAGATCTACACGAGATTATCAAACATCAATTGGAGCAAATGTATTAGGTTATATTGCTGAAGTGAACCAGAAAAAAGTCACAGATGATCCCTATTACCAATCAGGAGATTTGTATGGGAAATCTGGTGTTGAGAAATCTTATGAAAAAACCTTAAGAGGAAAAAAAGGGGTTAAGTATATTCAGAAGGACAAGTTTAATAGAGATATTGGTTCCTATAAAAATGGGGCATTAGATACACTTCCAGAAAACGGAAAAGATATTACCATAACTATTGATGCAGTTTTACAACAATATGGCGAAGAGTTAATGGTAAATAAGCGTGGTGGTATTATTGCAATTGAGCCTTCAACAGGAGAGATACTTTCGTTAGTTTCTGCACCCAGTTATAACCCTGCTATGTTGGTTGGGCGACAACGTTCAAAAAATTTTACGAAGTTATATTTAGATTCAATAGCGAAGCCTTTATATGATAGAGGTGTTCAAGGGGAATATCCTCCAGGATCTCCTTTCAAATTGTTAAACGCTTTAATTGGTTTAGAGGAGGGGGTTATAGATGAGAATACTAGGGTTACTTGTAGGCACGGGTTGCATTATGGAGCAAAAAAACCTTTCGGTTGTCATTGTAATTTTGGAGTAAGTAATGATTTAAACAAAGCAATTTTTGCTTCTTGTAATGCTTATTTCGGGAAGACATATTTGAAAATTTTGGATAAATATCCTACTGCAACAATTGGGTTAAAACATTGGAGCGATCACGCTAAGAGTTTTGGGTTGGGTGAATATTTGAATAATGATTTATCAGTAGGTAATAAAGGTAGGGTTCCTGATGATAAATATTATAACAGTTGGTACGGAAAAAATAAAGTGTATAGTACTTTTACAATCTCAAATTCAATTGGTCAAGGGGAGGTGTTAACTACACCCATACAATTAGCAAACATGACTGCAGCTATTGCGAATAGAGGATATTATTATACGCCGCATATTGTGAAAGATATTAAAGGAGAGTCTATAGCAGAAAAATACACTACAAAAAGAATAACAACTATTAGCCCAGAACATTTTGAGCCTGTAATTCAAGGTATGTATGATGTGTACGAAAAAAACGGAGGTACAGGTTATTATGCAAGAGTAAATGGCATTGAAATTTGTGGAAAAACAGGTACTTCTGAAGTATATGGAAAAATTGATGGAGTGAGAACACAATTAGATGACCATTCCATTTTTGTGGCTTTTGCTCCAAAAGATAATCCTAAAATAGCTATTGCAGTTTTTGTAGAGCATGGTTTTTGGGGAAGTAGATGGGCAGCGCCGATGGCAAGTTTGATGATTGAAAAATATTTAAAAGGGACAATTTCTAGAAAAGATTTGGAGATTAGAATGTTAAACGGGAGTTTGGAACATGTATATGATAGTTTTATCAGCGGAGAGCCATTTAAAATTAACAGAAACAGACCTAGATAATGCGTAACAAAGGAAATATATTAGTGCGTATTGATTGGTTAATGATATTAATCTATTTTGTATTGGTGTTTATTGGTTGGTTGAATATTTATTCGGCATCCTATTCAGAAAACGAAACACTTAGTATGATGTCCCAGCCTCATGGTAGGCAACAAGTGTTTATAGGGTTGAGTATTTTCTTAATTATATTAATTCTCTCTATCGAAGCTAAATTTTACGAACGGTTTTCAAGTGTAATCTATTTAGTTTCCTTGCTCTCCTTAGTTGGGCTGTTTGTGTTTGGAAAAAATATTTCAGGAGCAACATCATGGTATTCTTTTGGAGGTTTTAGTGTTCAGCCAAGTGAGTTTGCTAAGTTTGCTACTGCATTGGCCTTAGCTAAGTTTATGAGTGATACACAAACCAATATTAAATTATTGAATCATCTACTTAAAATATTTACAATTATATTTTTACCGGCATTAATTATTATTCCACAACCCGATCCAGGTAGTGCTATGGTGTATGCGGCTTTTTTCTTTGTATTATATAGAGAAGGTTTGTCTCCTGTATATTTATTGCTAGGTTTTTCGGGTGCGTCACTATTTGTATTAACATTGGTTTTAGATCCGATGATAATATCAATTATTTGTGCGGTTTTAGCATTGTTAATTTATTTTAAAAACAGAAAAAAGAAGCATAGTAAATTGCTGTACGTAGCTATTTTAGGTTTGTGTATTGGATTGTCATATTCTGTCAATTATATATTTGAAAACGTGTTTGAACAACGTCACCGAGATCGTTTTAATATCGTTTTAGGTAAAGAAGTTGATACAAAAGGAATAGGGTATAATACAGCGCAATCTGAAATAGCAATTGGTAATGGAGGTTGGATGGGAAAAGGCTGGTTAGAGGGGACGCAAACTAAGGGGGGGTTTGTTCCTGAACAACATACGGATTATATATTTAGTACGGTTGGTGAAGAATGGGGCTTTTTAGGGAGTAGTTTTGTGGTATTTCTTTTTGTAGCATTGATATTAAGAGTATTGCATAGAGCAGACCTACAAAAGTCAAAATTTAGTAGAGTCTATGGCTATAGCGTAGCTGCAATACTATTCTTTCATTTTTTAATCAATATAGCAATGGTTATGGGGGTTTTTCCGACTGTAGGTATTCCATTGCCGTTTTTTAGTTACGGAGGCTCTGGGCTCTGGGGGTTCACTATTTTGTTATTTATTTTTATTAAGTTGGATGCAAATAGAATAAATGAATGGTAATCTCAGTAACCAGTATTCAGCCTCTCTGTTAACAGTATTTAATAAATAATACTTGTGAGTTTTTACTAACTTATTCAGTAGTCTTTTGGTATTAAAATACCTTCTCCTTGAAAGTCATAGTGTGAGCTATGAGTTAGATGAAGCGCGGAGTTAGGATGAGGTGATTTACCTGAAACTCCATTTTTGTAATCAGTGTTTGCTTCTAATCTATCTTCTTTATGGTCTTCTAGTTGGGGGAAAAAATCGATCCCTGTTAATTGCTCAATTTTATCAACAGACACAACAAAATGATAAAGTGGTTTGTTAGATTCTTTGTGAGGGACTAGAAAAGCAATCATTTTTGTGTTTCCATTTTGGTTATCTAGCAGTACCTTATAGAAATAATTAGGAACCGTTACGTTTTCGTTACCTATTGAATTTAAGTTATCTTTTAAAATACCTCCAGTAACTACAAATACACCATTATATTTCTTAGCCCAATAACGTGTTTTTTGCTCTAGCCGATTCCAAACACCAGCGTTAAAAATGTGTTTTTGTGGGGATATATTTGAGGTTAAAAAAGTTTCGTCGTGTGCTGATTTTGAAAACTTTCTATCTGCTGCAGGACACAAATGCCCTTTGTCATATCCAGATTTTTTATAATTACGCCAATCAGCAGATTTGGTTGTAATACTATTGTCTGTTATAAAATAAGGTCTTTTAAATTTGTTTTTTGAAAGCTGATTCTTCTTTAGCTCATAGGCTACCCATTCTGCTTGTTCATGAAGTTCATGATAAGACAATGAATAATAATTATGATGTATAATATAATTTGTAGTAGATGTAGGTAGATAAAAGAGGTTTGTTTCTGAAGAAGGTTTTGTTTTTTCTTCATAGTTCTCCTGAGTAATTTTGTCGTCTATGTTGTTGTTTAAAAAATAAAAGCCAATAACAATAATTACTGTTAGTATGGAGTATATTGTTTTTCTACTCATTTAGTCTAATTCTTGTAATAATGTTGTTGCTTTTTTATAATTAAAATTACCCTTTTTTTGAACGATTGTATGTAAGGTTTCTTTTAGTAACGTATACTCCTCTTTTTTCAAATAGACTAATGCTGTAAACCATAGTCCTTTTGATTTGTCAATAGAATTTGAAGTGGTCATTTTATGAAACTCAAGGAGTGCCTTGTCAAACTCATTTAATTCCAAATAAGTCATGCCTCCATAAATAAATATGTTTTCATTAAAAACTGTGGTTGAATCTATATAGGAGCGATATAGATTGTTAGCTACAGTGTATTGTTTTTTTTGATATGCAACTATAATATCATTTTGTAAGTTGTTTTTAGTGCCTCTAGAAACTAATGAAGGTAAGTCATTTTCGGTATAATAATCCTCATACAAATCATTTTTACTGAATTGTAAATATCCAACAACGCAAATCATTACTCCAATTATTGAGGCGGCAATAGATATAGGAAATTTAAATTTCTTTTTAGAAGAATGGATGGCTTCAACATTTTCTATAGTTTTTAGTATATTTTTAGCTTCGTGGCTTCTAAAATAAGTGTCTAAATCGCTAGTGTTACTGCCTTTTTTTAGTGGAATATAATTTTCGTTAAAATGCGCGCTAAGTTGTTTGTGTAATTCAATCTCTTTGGCTAGGTTCTTATCTTCGAGAATTAATTTTTCAAAAGCTATAGAGGTAGCATGACTCATGCTGCCTCCTAGGTATTGCTCAATTAATTCGTCTCTATTTTTATTGCTGTCTAACATAACTCTTGAAATCTTTTATCCAGTTTCACTAAATCTGCTAAGCGTTTTTTACATTTAAAAACTCGTTGAAAAGCTGTGTTTTCATTGGCGTAATTGAATTTTTCTACAATAACTTTATAACTAGTTTTTTTAAAATATAATTTTAAAAGTTCTTTGCAGATTTCTGATAATGAGTTTATTTTTTCTTCAAATAATTCCCATCGTTCTTGTTCTAAAATTGCTTTGCTGTTATTTTGCTCCTCACTTACTAGTTCAAATACACCATCATTTCTTACCTCTTTTTTTCGGTTATTTAATTCTCTTCGCCATAAATTCTTACAAGCAGTGAATAAATATGCTTCAAAGGAAGTATTAATTTCAAATTTATTAACCTTAACTCTTGCGGTTAATTGGTATAGTGCTTTTTGAAAAATTTCTTGAGCATCTTGATGAGTTCCTTTGTTCTTTTTAACAAAAGAAACTACCTTGGGTAGTATATCCTCATACATTTTTAGGACGACTTTTTCGTTTCCTTCAAAAAGGGCTTCTAAATAATCATTAGCATTTGGTTGGGTCATTTTAAAATAATATTGATTTGTGCACTACTATTTTAGATAAGCTAAAATCAGTTTTTTCTAATCCCATTAGGAGTACATTAATTTTAGAATTCTTAAATCGATACAATCATCGAGTTGTTAAACCCATTAGTGGGAATAAAAAGTAAATTTAGGTATTTTGATTAAATATTAGGTTTATTTATAGTGAAGATTAAGTGTTGTTACTTTGAAATGTTTTAATTGTTAGTTCTTCACATCCAATGCGTCCCTTAACGCATTACCCATTAACATAAATGCCATTACCAAACTCATTATAGCAATACCAGGAATAATAGCTAAATATGGTTTCCCTAAAATAATATAGGAGTAATGATCTTTAATCATTGCTCCCCAACTTGGGCTAGGGGGTTGTGAACCAATCCCTAAAAAACTCAATCCACTTTCAATTAATATTGCTCCAGCAAAATTAGCAGCAGAAATAACGATTACTGGGGCAAGTATATTTGGTAGGATGTGTTTAAAGATAATTCTAAAATCTCCAAAACCTAATGCTCTAGCAGCAGTAACGTATTGCATTTTTTTAACACCTAGAATTTGCCCTCTTACCACTCTTGCTACTTCAACCCACATGGTTAATCCAACAGCAATAAATACTTGCCAAAAACCTTTTCCTAGTGCTAATGTAATTGCAATTACTAATAATAGAGTGGGGATAGACCATGAAATATTGATAATCCACATAATAAAAGCATCAATTTTACCTCCGTAATATCCAGCTAATGCTCCCATGAATATTCCAATTACTAATGAAATAAATACTGCAATAAAACCGATAAAAAAAGATATACGTGCACCAATTAATACTCTACTTAATAAATCCCTACCGTACTTATCTGTTCCTAGGTAAAATGTTTTAGGGCTAATATGAGTAGTGATGATTTGCTTTAAATTAGTTGAATTCTTAAATTTTGTAATAGGAATACTTTTTTCTAAAGCTGTATTGTCTAATTCGGAATAAGGAGTATAAATTAAATCATTACGTTTAATACGGTATGATGAGATAGGTGTTTCTGTTTCAAGAGTTTTTTTTCCGAAAAAAAGTTTGTTAATAAATGACTGTCTAGTATAGTTTTCTGATGGAATACTAAGCACGTCAATAGTAAATCCAGGTGGTTTGGAATGTATTGAAAGGTGCATTTGATTTGCATTCTGGGAATCATCTGGAGCAAAGGCATATGCAAATATTGCAACCAGTCCGCATAGAATAATATAACCCAAACTTAAAACGCCCCAAAAATTTCGTTTGAATTTTTGGAGCGCTAAACTACTTAATGAGCTTGATTTTTTTGACATAAAAGATTAGTCTTTTAATACTACTTTTTGTTTAACCTTGATGTTGTTGACTTGTAAATCTTCTAATACATTTACAGCTTCTTCAATATATACATCTTTTGCTAAATATTTATGCCAAGTCTCTCGTTTTCTTCCTAAAATAGAATCTTTTTCTACTAAACTAGTTTCATAAGGTAACGAGGTGAAGGATAAATTTGTTTTGTACTTGCTTAATGCTTCAAATTGTTCCCCAGTCTCCTTTATGTTAGCTTTTTCAGCTAAATAATCGGTATAATTTAATGAAGTTTCTTTTTCATCAGATCGTTTTTTAATCCACTTGGCTTGTTTTTCAATTAGCTGTAATTGAGTATTGTTACTCATACGTGCATTACTTTTACGAATGGTTTCTTCATAATTGATAAACCCATCCCAAGCGGTGTAATTTGCCGCGCTTATTTTATCCCAAGGTAATGGATTGTCTTGATCTTTTTCACCCACATCTATAAAACTATATCTGTCCACAACAACAACATCGCTTTTTACGCCTTCTAGTTGGGTTGATCCTCCATTAATTCTATAAAACTTTTGAGTTGTTAACTTCAGGGCGCCTACATCACCAAATGTATTATTTCTCATAAACTTATTCAGGTCCATAACATTTTGAACAGTTCCTTTTCCAAAGGTTTGTGAGCTACCAATAATAATTGCTCGTTTGTAATCCTGTAGCGCAGCAGCTAAAATTTCTGAAGCTGAAGCTGATAATTCATTTACTAATATTACTAAAGGACCATCCCAAACAATACTTGAGTCAGTATCTTTTAACACATCTTTTTTCTTCCCTGAAGATTTCACTTGAACAACGGGTCCTTCTTTAATAAAAAGCCCTGTCATATCTACAACCGTTTGAAGGGATCCTCCACCGTTATTTCTAAGGTCTATTACTAAGCCTTCCATTCCTTGTTTTTTCAAGCGAATAATTTCTTTTTTCACATCAGAAGAGGCGTTTCTGCTTTCAGAATAGTCTTTAAAGTCAACATAAAATCTTGGGAGGTTAATAATTCCGAATGTTCTATTTTCTTTTTTGATCAGAGAGCTTTTTGCATAAGTTTCCTCGAGTTCAACGATATCTCTTTTAATTTGAATTACGGTTACTGTTCCGTCTACTTTTCTTGTAGTCAATTTTACAATAGTGCCTTTAGGCCCTTTGATAAGTTTTATTGCATTGTCTAAACGCATGCCTCCAATACTAGTAGCTTCTTTGTCTTTTTCTTGAGCAACTTTTAAAATTACATCACCAGCTTCCAGTTCTTGTCCTTTCCACGCTGGACCTCCCGAAATAAGTGACATAATTTTCACTTCATTATTTTTTTTCTGTAATCGTGCGCCTATTCCTTCCAATTTACCTGACATGTCTTGGTCAAAACGTTCCTTGTCTCTAGGGGCATAGTAAGCCGTGTGAGGGTCAAACACTTCAACAATAGCGTTTAAATAATTTGTAAACCAGTCTTTACGCTCCAAATCATCCATTATAGCATAATAATCTATTAAGAATTCTTTTGTTTTTTCTCGAGCTTCTTTTTCAGCTTCTTTTTTTGAAAGCTTTGGTTTAATTTCTCTTGTAGAAAGGCTGTCATTTACATCAGAATTATCTGATAATTCATCGTCATAATTATCAATAGTAGAGTACTTTAATTGTTTTCTCCATCTGTTTTTCATCTCTTTTTTTGAATTCACATACAGGTTTGCTTCATAATCCGTACTCATAAATTCAATTTTTGAATAATCAAAGGGTTTTTCAATAATAGCCAAGGATAAAGTTTCTCCTTCTTCCATTCGTTCCATTAACCGTTCATATACTAAATTAAAAAAAGTTAAGTCTTTGTTTTTTATCTGATCGTCAATCTGTGTTTTGTGTTTTTTAAAATCGTTGATATCTGATTTATAAAAGTACCTTTTTAATGGGTCAACAGAGTTAATAAAATCATCAAAAACTTGTTCTGAAAAGTTGTCATTTATGTCTTTAGGGCTGTAGTGCCATTGGTCTAAAACATAACTGATTAATTCAAGGAGTAATTTATCCTTGTTAGGGTCGTCAAAAGTTTTTGTGGTAAAACTGCAAGAAGTGATTGCAATTAAACATATTAGTATGGCTATTTTGAAATTCTTTATCATAAATCGTGTCATTAATACTGTGATATGTAAGTTAATGAAAATATCAAGCCAAAGTATCATGCGAATCCTTAAATTTTTCTTAAAAATAGAGTAGCAGTTTATCATCGCTATTTTTGTACTTTAGCATTTGGATAACAAATATAAAAAAATGAGCGACAAACCTCTTATTTTAGTGACTAATGATGATGGAATTACTGCTCCGGGAATTAGGGCTTTAATTGAAGTAATGAATGAACTTGGTGATGTTTATGTAGTTGCACCTGATAGCCCACAAAGTGGTATGGGGCATGCTATTACCTTAGATTCTACATTGCATATTGAAAAGTTAACAAGAAACGAGGGTGAGCAAACAGAGTATAGTTGTTCTGGTACTCCGGCTGATTGCGTTAAACTGGCTGTAAATGAGATATTAGAAAGGAAACCGGATTTGTGTGTTTCTGGTATTAATCACGGTTCTAATTCAGCAATAAATGTAATTTACTCAGGAACTATGAGTGCAGCTATTGAGGCTGGTATTGAAGGGATTCCTTCAATCGGATTTTCTTTGGAGGATCATAGTTGGAATGCAGATTTTGAGCATCTAAAACAATATGTAATGACAATTACTAAAAATGTGCTTGAAAACGGATTGCCTGATGGAGTAGTGTTAAATGTGAACTTTCCGAAAGAAGCTATTAAAGGAATTAAGGTTTGCCGTCAAGCAAAAGCAAATTGGATTGAGGAGTTTGACAAGCGAACTAGCCCGCAAGGAAAAGAGTATTATTGGCTTACTGGAGAATTTGTTAATTTAGATAAAGGTCAGGATACGGATTTATATGCTTTAGAAACTGGTTATGCAACAATAGTGCCTGTTCAGTTTGATTTGACAGCACATCATTTTATACAAAATTTAAATACATGGGATTTTGAAGATTAAACAAGAAGTTTTTAAGGGTTTTTTTACAGGTGTTATTTCAGCTGTTATAGGGGTTGTTATTTGTACATTTATATTATCAATAGTTAAAGGAAAGGGGGTTGAAACTACTTTTTTAATGTTCAAAGCAGAAGGGCATTTGTGGATGTTACTTGCTTTAGGAGCAATAGCGAATTTAATTGTCTTTTTTCTGTTCTTAAAAAGAGATTTAGACTATAGAGCTAGAGGTGTACTTTTGGCAACTATGTTGGTTGCTTTTACAGCATATGCTTTTTATTTTTTGTAACTTGAAGGAAGAACAAGTATCTAACGTGGATATAAGAAAAAAACAATGAAGTATTATATTATTGTAGGGGAAGCATCAGGGGATTTACATGCGTCAAACTTAATGAAGGCTATACAACAAAAAGATGTGCATGCTGAGTTTAGGTTTTGGGGAGGTGATTTGATGCAAGAGGTTGGAGGAACTCTGGTTAAGCATTATAGAGAACTTGCTTTTATGGGGTTTGTAGAGGTGTTGATGAATTTGCGTACCATTTCAAAAAACATTACATTTTGTAAAAAGGATATAGCAGAGTATAACCCCGATAAAATAATTTTTGTTGATTACCCAGGCTTTAATTTCAGAATAATGAAATGGGCAAAAGAGTTAAAGTTTGAAACACATTATTATATATCTCCACAAATTTGGGCTTGGAAAGAAAATAGAATAAAAGCTATTAAAAGAGATGTAGATAGCATGTATGTTATTTTACCATTTGAAAAAGATTTTTACGAAACAAAACATAAATACCCTGTACACTTCGTTGGTCATCCGTTGTTAGATGCAATTGATGACAAAGCACTAGTTGATGAGTTTGAATTTAGGAAAAGCAATAAGCTTAGTGATAAGCCTATTATAGCTTTGTTGCCTGGGAGTAGAGCTCAGGAAATAAAAAAGATGCTGGCTATTATGCTTTCTGTAGTTGATGACTTTTCAGAATATGAGTTTGTAATTGCTGGAGCGCCAAGCCAAGATTTTTCTTTTTATGAGCAATTTATCAATGATAAAAACATCAGTTTTATTTCAAATAAAACCTACGACTTATTAAGTTTGTCAACAGCGGCACTAGTGACTTCTGGTACAGCTACCTTGGAAACAGCTTTATTTAAAGTTCCTCAGGTAGTATGTTATAAAGGGAATGGCATATCATATCAAATAGCAAAACGGGTAGTGAATTTGGAATATATTTCGTTAGTGAATTTAATAATGGATAAGGAAGTAGTAAAAGAATTAATTCAAGATGATTTCAGTGTCAAGAATTTAAAATATGAATTATCAAATATTTTAAACCCTTCATATAGAACACAAATGTTTAATGATTATTTTGAATTAGAGCAACAATTAGGAGGCAGTGGAGCTAGTGAAAATACAGCAAAATTAATAACGGGTGTTCGGTAATTTTTAGTTTATGAAAAGATATACATATTTATTGTTAGTGATTTTGGTACTGGCTTCTTGTAAAGCAAAACATCGAGTTGTTACTTCAAAGTCACCATCAAATAATCATGAATCAAAGACACATAAAACAATAAAGCCAATACCTAGTAAAAGTGATAAAACTACGAATGTGGTAAGTAAAAGTTCTAGTGCTTCAGCTACAAATAAAATTATTAGAAAAGCGTTGAGCTTTAAAGGAACTAAATATAAATATGGAGGTGTTACAAAAAGCGGAATAGATTGTTCAGGGCTTATGTATACATCGTTTAAGTCTGGAAATATAGTGTTGCCTCGTACGTCAATTGACCAGTCTAAAAAAGGGGTTATGGTTTCTAAGACAAAAGCACAGAAGGGGGATTTGGTGTTCTTTAAGACAGGTGGAAAAAGACGGATTAATCATGTTGGTTTAGTAGTGAGTGTTGATGGAAGAGATGTTAAGTTCGTGCATTCATCTTCCTCTAGAGGAGTAATGATTTCTTCACTAAAGGAAGGATATTGGTCAAATGCTTTTTCACAGGTGAGGCGAGTTAATATTTCTGCAGCTATGGGCGAAACTTCTTCAGTTCCTAAACCTTTATCAATAGGGAATACTTACGTGGTAAAAAAAGGAGATACGTTATATGCAATTGCTAGAAAGTATGCAGGTGTTTCGGTTTCTAATATAATAAATTATAATAAACTTGCTACTTCAAGTTTATCGCCAGGTATGATTCTTAAGATTCCTTCGGGAATATGATACTTATAAGTAACGAAGCATAGTGATTTAAAAATACCCAAGAAAGGGTATTTTTTTGCATGTGTTGGTTTCGTATCTTTGTATAGTCCATAAGATAATTATGGATTAAGTAAGTTTTTTTGGGGTAAAAACCTCTGTTATTTATATAGCAGAGGTTTTTTGATTAAGTAGGGTTTAATATAATAGGCGCTAGTCCTAGCTTTATAGTTATTCGTATTTATTTTGCTTTAATAGGAAGGGTGTTTGAAAGATCTCATAGTAACTAAATTTAAAGAAAACATAGGGTAAAAATAAGTAAGTACATTAGCTAGTGTAGGTAATGTGTATCTGTAGTTAGATATAAAAAAAGCCTCTTGATATATCAAGAGGCTTTTTTTATGGTATTAATTAAAAGTAACTACTAGTAGAAAGTAGCTCTATTGTCCTCAATTGTAGCTTTCTTTTTTAAAGCTTCCATTACCTTAGTACCAACAGCATTAATATTGTTGGCTGGGTCCTTGGCGTATGTTTTGTAAGAGTCCATTTTTGGAGCCTCAGTATGTTTAGTTACTTCAATTTTGTAAACTCCTTTTATACCATCAATTAAATTAGAAACTTGTCCGTTTTCTAAAGCAAAAGCAGTACCAACAACTTTAGGTTCTCTACCTGCTCCAGGTAATGTAGGGTTGCTCATGCTTATAGCATTAGCAGTTTTTACAGTTGTATTATTGTTTGTTGCAATGTCAGCTAATGTTGAAGCAGATACCTTTGCCCTCAATTGTTTAGCCTTCTCTTCGTTTCTTAAAATTGGTAATACTTTAAAAGAAGCGTCGTCTGTAGACATTAATCCTTTTTCTTTTCTTCCAGTTACTTGTACAACTGCATAGCTACCATTGATGTCAAATCTTCTAATGTCACCAATTTTAGTATCATCTTTAAACATCCATTGTACAATCTGACGTTGAGTTCCTTGAAGTCCAGGTAGGTTTTCAGATAAGCTTGTTATTTTGTTTACAGGACGTAAAGCATAATTTTTTTCTTTTGCTTTTTCGTCAAAACTCCCGTTATTTGCTTCAACTTCAAACTGACTAGCTGTTGCGTATAATGCATCAATAGTTTTTTGAGTAGCTTCCACTTCCAAAGCAACTGTTGCTACTTGGTATTTATTTTCTTCTTTAGTATCATCAATTTTAATAATGTGAAAACCAAAATCAGTTTCAACTAAACCAATGTCACCTTTTTTGTTGTTAAATACATAGTCATTAAACTTAGCAACCATTTGACCTTCATAAAACCAGCCTAAGTCACCACCTTTTGAAGCAGATGGTCCGTTAGAATTTTCAGTTGCAAAAGCAGCGAAATCAGTTCCAGAAGTTTTGGCTTTAGCTAATAATTCATTTGCTAAAGTTTCAGCTTCTTCTTTAGTTCTTTTTACATCCGGATTGGCTCTTTGAGCTCCTTCGTATGCAATTAAAGCATGACTTGCTTTTACAGATGGAGCTACCTTAGTGCCAACGAGCTTCATTATTTTAGTATATTCTCCAGCAGTATATGGTCCGTAAGTTTCACCAATTGCCATAGAGTCTACTAAAGCTTGTATTGGAGCTTCTAATTCTGTTTTTAATTTGTAGATACTATCGTATTTGATAGCAGAGTTATCATTAACAAAGTTTTCAATATCTGTAGATATTTTTAAAGAAGAAAGTAATCCGTTGATTTCTATTTTTTTAGCATCCTCATCTTCTTTAGATGGTTTTTCTTCAAAATATACATATTGAACTGAAGCACTAGCTTCTTCTTCAAATTCATTTTTATGAGTATTGATATATCCTTGTATCTTATCTTTTGAAATAGTGATTGTTGAATCAGCGATCGATGTAAATGGTAAATACACAAATTTCATGTCAACCAAATCATTTTGCATTTTGTATGCAATTTCTCCTTCTTTTTCAGTCGGTAGCGATCCTGCTTTAATTAAAGCATAATACAATTGCTGCTTTCCGTTAAAAGCAATACTACTTTCTTGATCTTCCCAAGCTTTTGGGTTTGCTTCAACTTGAGTTTCAATATATTCTTTTAATTTACCTTCATCAAAAACACCTTCTTCATTTTTGAATTGAGCAAGATTTCCGTAGTTTCCTTTAAAAAGCTCCCACATTTGATCCTTTTCAACAGTAATTCCTAGTTTGTCTAGTTCTTCTTGAATAAGAATTCTAGTAACCTCCTGGTTGTAGACTTGATTTGCAACTTGCATAGTGCTTTGTTGTCCACCTGTTTGTCTACTCTCAACTTGTTTAGCGAAAGCTTCATTGTAAATAACTTCGTCGTTAACTTTAGCTAAATATTCTTTGGTTCCACCATTTGCAAAAAAATCAATCAACTTTGTTGGATCAATTAGGAATGCAAATAATCCTAATGCTATAATGAATATTAAAAAAATTGATTGTTCTCGTATCTTGCTTAAGATTGCCATCTTGATTGTATTTTTAGTAAATTAAGAAAGCGAAAATA